>ENA-OQJC01000278-OQJC01000278.1-human-gut-metagenome-genome-assembly--contig:-NODE-278-length-15942-cov-3.069238_pt1 | contig 15942 bp, 11 predicted proteins | sample MGYA00242600_ERZ504766 | MGnify/ENA primary metagenome ERZ504766 (study PRJEB26092, sample SAMD00036364) | human gut metagenome | host: Homo sapiens | study: EMG produced TPA metagenomics assembly of...
ATCTCCATGGTCTCGTGGAAATCAGTCTTCTGGGGGCAGCAGGCCACGTTCTTTTTCAGCTCTTCGGCGGTGCGCTGGCCAATGGCAACGCTGTACTTGTTGCGCACGAACTTGAGGATCTCTTCGTCGTAGTGGTTGCCGGCCACGCGCACGCTGGTGGCCTTGACCTTGCCGCCCAGAGAAAGCACTGCAATATCGGTGGTGCCGCCGCCGATATCAATGATCATGCGGCCCTCCGGCTGGGTGATGTCGATGCCGGAGCCAAGGGCAGCGGCAATGGGTTCGTCGATCAGGTACACCTGACGGGCACCAGCGGCCACCACAGCCTCCACCACAGCATCGCTTTCAATGCCGGTAATGGCGGCGGGCACACAGACGGCCACGCGGGGCTTGACCATGTGGGAGCTGTACACCTGCTTGACAAAACGGCAGATCAGCTCACGGGTCATGGTATGGTCACTGATCACACCGTCCTTCAGCGGGAAGATGGCAGAAATATAGTTCGGGGTGCGGCCCACCATAGCAAGGGCCTTATCGCCTGCTTCCAGCACGGTCTTCTTGCGGGTATCCATTGCCACAACGCTGGGCTGGTTGAGCACAACGCCCTTGCCCTCCTGCGCAATGATAATGGTAGTGGTACCAAGATCGATACCGATATCGTTCTGTGCCATAAGTCTTTTTCCTTTCTCTGGTTCCTCTATCGAAACAACGGCCTGTTGATGCAGGCCGGAAATCATACCAACTTACAGTATAGCATAGTTTCCGTAAAAAGTATACCGGTTTTGACGCAATGCAGTATTGTCACCGTTCACTCCGTCCCGCCTGCGCTCGCCAGACCACCAGCGTGAGAAGTCCTCGCACTTCCCGTCGGGCTTTTCTGTCGATTTTAGTCGCAGCCTACACTTTAGACATGGCTTCGCGCATCTTGCCGGAGCGAACGGTGCCGATGCCATCAGGACGGCAGATAGTTTCTCCAGCGAATGACCGGGAAGTGGGGCCCCGATACGAAGTATTGGGGCGGAACCGTGGGTTCCGGGCTGTTCGCGGAGAAAGCTATCTGCTGGCCTGCCCTATTCTGCTTCCGTCTGTTCCGGCGGCAACTCTGCCTGCAAAAGATAGGCAAGGCCGCTGTAGCGCAGGTTCTGGCGGATGTTGCCCATCATGCGGTTCACAACGTCCCTGCGGCCCGCCACGATGCACAGCTTCCGTGCACGGGTAACGCCGGTATAGAACAGGTTGCGGTAGCACAGCCGCGGCGGCACCTGCGCCACCGGCAGGATCACCGCCGGGAACTCGCTGCCCTGACTTTTGTGTACCGTAATGGCATAGGCGATCTCCAGCTCGTTGAGGTTTTCTGCCGGGTAGACCAGCCGCTTGTCATCCATGCGCACCACCATGGAGCGATCCCGCGTGTTGATGCTCTCCACAATGCCGATGTCGCCATTGTAGGCACCCACGCCCTGCTCCCCGCCAATGCGGTTCCAGATGATCTCGTAATTATTGCGCACCTGCATCACCTTATCGCCCACGCGGAACACCCGGGCGGCGCTTTGCAGCTGGGGCTTGCCCGTCTGTTCCGGGTTCAGCAGGTTCTGCAGTTCCACATTCAGTGCCTGTGTGCCGGTAGGGCCAAGCTTGGTGGGGCACAGCACCTGAATGTCCCGGATCGGATCGAAGCCGTAGCTGCGCGGCAGGCGGGTGGTGACCAGATCACACACCAACCGCTGGGCCGCATCGCCATCCGATTCCAAAAAGAAGAAGTCGTCGGTCTTACCACCCTTCTGCAGCGGTTCACCTGAGATGATGTGGTGGGCGTTCTCCACGATCAGGCTGCGCTTTGCCTGCCGGAAGATCTCGTTCAGGCACACGGTGGGCACCAGCCCGGAGCGGATGATCTCGCCCAGAATATTGCCGGGGCCGACGCTGGGCAGCTGGTCGGCATCACCTACCATGATAATGCGGCAGCTGTAGCGCAGCGCTGCGATCAGGGCCTGAAACAGCTTCACATCCACCATGCTCATTTCGTCCAGAATGACCACATCGCACTTGAGCAGGTTCTTGTCGTTGTGGATAAAGCTGACCACGCCGCCGGTGTAGTCCACCTCCAAAAGACGGTGGATGGTGCTGGCCTTGCGGCCAGTCAGCTCACTCAGCCGTTTAGCCGCGCGGCCGGTGGGCGCACACAGGGCCACCCGTTCCGCCTGATCTTCCAGCAGCTGCAGAATGGCGTTGACGGTGGTGGTCTTGCCGGTGCCGGGGCCGCCGGTGAGCACAAGGCAGTTCTCGGTCATGGCTTTGCGGATGGCTTCCTTCTGCAGGGGCGCATAGGCAAAGCCCTGCGTCAGTTCCAGAATTTGAATGTTTTTATCCAGCCCGTGGGCGGTATTCTTGCCCCGTTTTGTCAGCATGGCAAGCCGGGCAGCAATGTCCTCCTCGGCTTCCAGCAGGTCGGGCAGATAAATATACGGTGTGCCGTCAAACAGCTTCACCCGCAGTTCTTCGGTGCGGATGCACTCGTCCAGCGCAGCAGCCAGCTTTTCCGGCGGCTGATGGATAAAATTGGATGCCGTTTCCAGCAGCTGGGTGCGCGGCAGGCAGGTGTGGCCGTTGCCCGCGTTGTGGCGCAGGGTGCGCAGCAGGGCCGCTTCCAGCCGCTGGGCGCAGTCGCCTTCCATGTGGTAATACTGGGCAATGCTGTCCGCGTGGCGGAAATCCAGCTGCAGCGGTTCGCCGCAGAGCAGATAGGGATTTGCCGCAATGGCCTGCATGGCCCCGGGGCCGAAGGTGCGGAACACCTCCATCGCGCGGCGCGGGCTGATCTCGAACTGCGCCAGATAGGCGATCAGCTCCCGCATCCCAAACATCCGCTTGAACTCCTGCTGGATGCGGTCGGCCTTGTCCGCCGAGATGCCGGGCACCTGCGTGAGCCGGGCCGGGTCGTTGGCGATCACCTCAAGCGCCTCGGCACCGAACAGGTCGATGATCTTATCCGCCGTCTTGGCCCCGATGTACGGCAGTGACCGGCTGGCAAGGAAGGCGTACACCGCTTCCAGATCCTTGGGCATGTCGGTCTCGCACTCCTGTGCGTGGAACTGGCGGCCATAGGTGGCGTGGTTCTCGTAGCGGCCGCGGCAGACCACGCTTTCGCCCGCGTGCAGTTCGCCCACAATGCCGCACACCACCGTGACCACACCGCCGCCGGACACCTCGAACACCATATAGCCGTTGTCGGTGTTCTCGTAGATGATGTCCTCCACGGTGCCCTCGATCTGTTCCAGCTGCTGCTCTGCCATGCGCTCACCTCCTGCCAAATTACACAATCATAAGCAGTATAACGCTTTTGGCGGGATTTGTAAATCATCCGGGCAGACTGCAGTGCAGCCCTACCGTGGAGAAATATGTGCGCAAGTTTTAAAATTATAAGCATACATACGTTCTATTTTGATTGTTTATCAGGTTGCGCAAGTTCCTCTTCGTGCGCAAGTTCAAACTTATGCAGCCTTTGGAACTTACGCAGCTTGATAAAGTTCGTTTTCAATCGATGGTTCGTTTAAAAGTTTAAACTTGCTCAGATAACGCTCCTACAGTAGCACCTGATAAAGTTCCCTGAAACCAAGGGCTGTGGGCTGGGAGTTTCTCCAGCGAATGTCCGGGAAGTGGGGCCCCGTGCGTAAGCACAGGGGCGGAACCGTGGGTTCTGCAACTGCAACGACCGCCGCCAATGGCGGAAACAGGGAGTTGCCGTTGGGGCCGCGGCCAGCGAGACGCAAGCGAATGCGACGCGGCTGCTGGGTGCCGCAACCCGTCGCTGTTCGCGGAGAAAGCTCCCAGCACGCGGCCTACTCTACAGCCCGAACAGCAAAAAAGCTCCCCTTTGCAGGAGAGCTTGCGAACATTCTTTAAGCGTTTGCGGTGCGGGCATCGTGTTCCTTCTCGATGTTCATTTCCTTCTGCAGGCGTTTGCGCACCACGAAGTAGGCCGGAATGAGGAAGAAGCAGGCAAAGAACCATGCCACCGGGCTTGCGATGCAGGCCGCAAAGTAGCCCCACAGCGGCACGAACCAGAAGCCCACCATGGCGCGGGCGATCATCTCGGCCACACCGGCAAACATGGCAAGGCCGGAGAAGCCCAGACCCTGAATGGTGTAGCGGTAGATAATGAGCACCGCCAGCGGGATGTAGAATACGCTGTTCCAGAAGATGAAGCTCTGGGCATTGGCCATAATGGCGGTCTCGCCTGCGTCCAAAAACAGGCCGATCAGGGGCTTGTCCAGCACGCGCAGGATGAGGAAGGACGCAATGCTGTATACGCAGCCGATGCCGAGGGCGGTGTACACACCCCGGTCCACACGGCCAAGGTCCTTTGCGCCCATATTCTGGCTGGCATAGGTGGTCATCGCTGTGCCGATACTCTCCAGCGGCACGCACAGGAACTGCGCCGCCTTGCCGCCGGCGGTCTGCGCGGCCACGATGTCGCTGCCCAGACCGTTCACCGCACCCTGCAGCACCACGCTGCCAATGGCCGTAATGCTGCACTGCAGGCCCATGGGAATGCCCATGCTGCACAGCTTTGCGCAGTGGGTCAGGCTGAAACAGCCCTCTTCCCTGCTCCAGCGCAGCTCCGGGTAGTGGCGCAGGATGTACAAAAGACTGCCCAGACCCGCCACAGCCTGACTGACCACAGTGGCAAATGCCGCACCGAATGCCCCCATATGGAACATGATGATGCACACCAGATCCAGCCCGATGTTCAAAAAGCTTGCCACCAGCAGGAAATACAGCGGGCGCTTGCTGTCGCCCAGCGCACGCATCAGCGCGCTGGTCACATTATAAAGCAGAGTGAAGGGGATGCCTGCAAAAATGGTGCGGATATAGATATCCGCAAGGTCGATGATGTTTTCCGGGGTGTTCGTCCACACCAGCACCGAGCGGGTCAGCGCCACAGTGACAATGGTCAGCACCACCGCAAAGAAGATGGAAAGCCACACGGTATTGGCGGTGTAGCGGCGCATCTCCTTGTAGTCCTTTGCGCCGAAAGTCCACGAGATGGGGATGGAAAAGCCGCAGGCGATGCCGTTCACAAAGCCCAGCACCAGATAGTTCAAACCGCCCACGCTGCCCACAGCGGCCAGCGCTTCCACGCCCACAAAGCGGCCCACGATGATGGTATCGGCCAGATTGTAGAACTGCTGGAACAGGCTGCCCAGCATCAGCGGCACCGCAAACGCAAGGATCAGCTTGAGCGGACTGCCTTGGGTCATATCCTTTGTCATAGTATAAAATCCTCCTGCCACACTGGGAACCGGCTTGATGTCGTGATTTTTGCCGTGAAAAACGCCCTGCCGGAAAGGGGGCAGGACGTCGTGTACATTCATGAATGATATTATAGTGGAGTGACGCAGGATTTACAAGATTTGCATTGCATCAACATTTACGAATTTTTGCCGTAAGAATTGGTGATTTTGCTTATTCTCCGTAATGCGAAAGGAACTGTTTGGTGCGCTCCTCCTGCGGGTGCTCAATGAGCTGCTTGGCAGGGCCTTCCTCCACCACCACGCCGCCATCCATGAACATGATGCGGTCGGCCACGTCACGGGCAAAGTGCATCTCGTGGGTGACGATGATCATGGTGGTCTTGCGGTCGGCAAGGTCGCGCAGGACGCGCAGCACCTCGCCGGTCAGCTCCGGGTCGAGGGCCGAAGTCGGCTCGTCGAAGCAGAGAATGTCCGGGTGCAGAGCCAGTGCGCGGGCAATGGCCACGCGCTGCTGCTGACCGCCGGAAAGTTGGTGCGGGTAGTGGCCTGCCCGGGCAGAAAGGCCCATCTGGGCCAGAAGTTCCTGTGCCTGCTGTTCCAGCTCGGCATGGATGGCCTTTTTGTTAGCCTTGTAGTCCGGGCGCTCCTTCGCCAGCAGTTCACCCGCCAGCATTACGTTCTGCAGGGCGGTGTACTGCGGGAAGAGGTTGAAGTTCTGGAATACCAGACCAAAGTGCAGCCGTTTTTTGCGGATCTCGCTCTCGCGCTGGGTGGCGGGGTCGGCAGCGTCCCACATGGTCTCGCCGTTCACCTTGATGATGCCGGTGTCCGGCCGTTCCAGAAAGTTCAGGCAGCGCAGCAGGGTGGTCTTACCGGAGCCGGACGAGCCGATGATCGCCAGCGCTTCGCCCTGTTCCAGCGTGAGTGAGATATCCTTGAGTACTTTGGTATCGCCAAAGTTTTTGCCGATGCCGGAGGCTTCAAGCAGTGCCATGATCCAATTTCCTCCCTTTCATCAGCGGAAATAATCCAGTTTCTTTTCGGCCCAGCCAAACAGCAGGGTGAGTGCACCCACGAACACCAGGAAGAAGATGGCAGTGGAGAACAGCGGCCAGATCAAGCCCTTTGCACTGTACTCCTTGGCCATCATGATGATCTCCTTGTTGGCAATGGTGTTTGCCAGCGAGGTATCCTTGACGAGGGTGATCACCTCATTGCCCATGGGGGCCAGAATGCGCTTGACCACCTGCAGCAGCGTCACCTTGAAGAAGATCTGGGTCTTGGTCATGCCCAGCACCTGACCGGCCTCGGTCTGGCCCTTGGGAACGGCTTCGATGCCGCCGCGGTAGATCTCGGAGAAGTAGCAGGCGTAATTGATGGCAAACGCCACCACCGCCGCCACCATGCGTCCGCCGGAGCCGGAGGGCCAAGGGTTATTCATGCCCAGCAGGCCGGGGCCAAGGTAGATCACGATGATCTGCAGCATCAGCGGCGTGCCGCGGATGACCCACACAAAGGTCTTTACCGCGCCGGAAAGCGGCTTGCACCGGCTCATGGAGCCGAAAGCCACCACCAGACCCAGCGGCAGCGCAAACAGCAGGGTCAGAGCGAACAGCTCACAGTTGAGCAGAAACGCGCCGGAAAGGCGACTCAGAATCACAGACACAAGAACACACCCATCAATCCGTTTTTAACAAAGGGAACGCCCCGCTCAGGGGGCGCTCCCTTTATTTTAAATGTAAATACTTAATCGGCCAGAGCCAGACCGTACTTGTCGGCCAGAGCCTGCATGGTGCCGTCAGCCTTCAGCTCATCAAAGGCGGCATCCACAGCTGCGGCGGTATCGCTGCCCTTGCGGAAGGCCACGCCGTACTCTTCAGCGTTCAGCTCGTCCACGATCTTCAGGCTTGCATAGTCGGTGCCCTCACCGATCATAGCGTTGGCCAGAGTCAGATCCAGCACAGCGGCATCAGCAGTGCCTGCGGCAACTTCCATCAGGCAGTCGGTCTGCACGCTCTTGGAGACGTAATCGGCCTGTGCAAGGTTCTCGTCGCCCTCAATGGCGGCTTCACCGGCAGAACCAGCCTCGGCAACCACGGTCTTGCCCACCAGATCCGCAGTGGAGCTGTAGTCGGTGCCGTCCTTCACGACCACGACCTGTGCGTTCTTGGCGTAGGCCTTGGTGGTTGCGGCGTTGGCCATGATGTCATCGGTCAGGGTCATACCGTTCCAGATGCAGTCGATGCTCTTGGCATCCAGCTCCACCACCTTGGTATCCCAGTTGATCTCCACGAACTCCGGCTCGACTCCCAGCTTTTCGCACACGGCAGTTGCCAGCTCGGTATCAAAACCGGTAAAGTTGCCGTCGGCATCGGTGTAGTTCATCGGCTCATAGACGGTGTAGCCAATGACCATCTTGCCCTTTTCCTTGATGTAGTCCAGATCGCTGGCTGCGGTCTCGGAGGCGGCTGCGCTCCCGGATGCAGAGGCAGAAGATGCCACGGTGGAAGTGGATGCGGCACCGCCGCAGGCGGCAAGGCTCAGTGCCATGGCACCAGCCAGAAAAGCAGAGACAAGACGTTTCATAAAAGGTTCCTCCCCTTTTTGTTTCCCAAATGTGTTCCCTCTCGGTTTAGCATTTTATCATGCTAAAGTGTTAAACTGTGACTATAGAATAGCGCGTTTGCAGCCGTTTGGCAAGAGGAAATGCAAAAGTTAGTGCAGTTCGTCTTTTTCAAGGCTTTTCTACGCCAATTCTTTGGTCTGATTGCACAAAGAAAAGAGGAAAAGCCTTGTGCCTTTCCTCTTTTCTCCGCTTTACTCTTCCGCAAACGCCGCCAGCGCAGCCTTCTGCAGCTCCGTCACCGAGATGGTGCACAGTGCCGCAAGGTCGGCATCCGAACCATCGTCCGGGATGCCTGCGATCTCAGTACGGGTCTTGCCCTTCAGGTAATCGCACCAGCCCTCGCTGTGCTCGTACCATTCCTTGTCCAGACTGGATGCCCCGCGCATCCCGTAGCTGTCGCCCAGTTCCACCTTGGTTTTGACCATCTCCGGTGCCGACACCGTACCATCCGCGCCCACGGTAAGGGCAGGCTCTGCCACATCCGCCACTGCACCGGTCACACGGCCGTCAGCATCCAGCGTCAGGGCTGTCACTGTGATGTCCACCTGCGCGGTCACATCGTGGTCATCGTCGGCGGTCAGTTCCTTGGTGTCATTGCGCACTGACACGCCCAGCACAGCGCGGTCGCCGCGGGCCGAGCCGACTGCCTTTGCATTCTCGCAGGCGCGCACCACAGCATCCCGATAGCCGTCCACCGCAATGGTGCAGGTGGAGAGCAGGTCAGCATCCTTCGGCTTGCCGTCATCGTCGGTGGCAAGCTTCTTCACCTCATCCGGGGTTTTGCCGGTAAGATAGTTGCCAAAGGCATCCGCCTGCTCTGCCCAGCCCTTTTTCAGCGAGGACACCGCCGCCAGCGGGTAATCATCGCCCTTCTGGCGCTTGGTGCGATCGTCGGTGGGCATCGTCACCTTGCCGGTGCTGTCCCCCGTGACCGAGATCTCCACCTCGTCCAGCATCACATCTGCCACCCTGCCCTCGGCATCCAGCAGAACGGCAGCTGCAATGGTATCGATCTTGCCCGCGCGTTCCTGATCAGACGCTTCGGTCAGGATGCCAAGGCCGGTGCGGTATGCGGCGTTCTGGCCCGCCTGCCCCGTCTGCGATGAACTGCCGCCCATGTTCGTGCTCATGCTGCCGGAGGAACCGGAATCGCTTCGGCTGCAGGCGGTCAGGGCCAGAGCTGCCGCCAGCGTGCAGCCCAGGATCATGCGAGGTATCTTTTTCATTATAATAAAACGCTCCCTTTCCTGCCCCCATCGTAAAGAGGCTTTTGGGCTAGTTTACCCGGAAAGGGAGTTTTTATCACATCAAGGGGCTCAGCAGCCGAAGCACACTGTCCAGCACCGTGCCGGGCAGGCTGGTGCGGCATTCCGTCACCTGTATCTCGCGGCACTGCGGCAGCGTGGCCCGTACATCGTCCCGCAGAACTGCCACCTGACTGTTCTTTTGCAGCAGTACACCGCACTCAAAGTGTAGGAACAGGCTGCGGTAGTCCATGTTGATGCTGCCCACTACGGCAGTTACATCGTCGCTTACCCAGCACTTGGCATGCAGAAAGCCGGGCGTATATTCGTAAATGCGTACACCTGCCCTCAAAAGCGGCAGATAGTACGACCGGCTCAGCCGGAACACCAGCTTTTTGTCCGGGATGCCCGGCAGCACCAGCCGGATGTCCACCCCGCGCTTGGCCGCGTTTTTCAGTGCGTCCAGCATTTCCTCGCCCACGGCAAGGTAGGGCGTGTAGATATAAACATACCGCTGTGCCTGCGCAAGGATGTTCAGGTACACCGTCTCGGCCATCGGTTCCTCGTCCAGCGGGCTGTCCGCGTAGGGCTGCACGATGCCGTCCGATACCGGCGGCACCAGCGGCATGGGACGAAATGCATCATAATCCGTCTCGCTGGGGCGGAAGGCGTTCCAGAAGTTGAGGAACATCACCGTAAAGTTCCACGCGGCATCGCCTTCCACACGCAGGGCTGCATCCTTCCAGTAGCCAAAGCGCTGCTCCGCATTGATATACTCATCTGCCAGATTCACGCCGCCGGTGTAGGCCACCGTACCGTCAATGACTACGATCTTGCGGTGGTCGCGGTGGTTCATCACCAGCGAGAGCAGCGGCACCACCGGGTTGAACGGGATGCAGCGGATGTGCGCCCGCTCCATGCGCACGATGAAATCGGCGGGCAGACCCAGCAGACTGCCAAAATCATCGTAGATCAGGCGCACATCCACGCCCTGCGCAGCCTTGCGGCGCAGGATCTTTTCAATGCCGTTCCACATGCAGCCGTGGCTCACGATGAAAAATTCCAGAAAGATGCTCTTTTCAGCCTTTTCCAGATCGGCCAGCAGCTGCGGATACATGGCTTCGCCGCAGGCAAAATACTGCGTGCGAGTGTTCTGCCACGCCGGATAGGGGCCGTACTTTGCCACATATCGGCTCTGCCCCTGCTCACGGGCATCCAGACCTTCCAGCACACCCGGCTCCTGTACAAGGTCTTTTTTGTGGGCATCCTCCACCGCCTGCATTTTCAGGCGCAGACGCTTGGCCGGGCGTTTGTTGCCAAAGGCCAGATACAGCGCACCGCCCAGCAGCGGCAGAATGCCGATCAGCGCGATCCAGCCCACCTTGTAGGCGCTGTTCTCATCCTTGCGCACAAGGTACAGGACGATGAGCAGGCTCAGTGCGTTGAGCAGGCCGTTCACCCACACGCGGCCCGTGCCGGTGGTGATGGCAAACGCCACCCAGCACAGCCACAGCAGCTGCAATGCCACCAACACAACCGTGATGGTGATGCGGTTCAGAATGCGGCTGAAAAAGCGCACGAACGGTGAACGAAAAAGCATGGGCCTGCCCTTCTTTCCCATTTATAATTATGTGTAAGTATAGCGCGGTTTTACAACTTTTTCAAGTTTTGCGCTGTTCAAAAAAAGCAAGCCAGACCCGCAGGCCCGGCTTGCTTGCAATATCAAAAACTCTTTTACTCTGTTTTTCCGTCCTCATAGCCCACCATCAGGCCGCCCTGCTCAGCGTAGTAGCTGCACAGGCCGCCGCACTCGGCCACATCCACCTGCGCCCCTGCAAACACTGCGTGGATCATCAGCTTCAGGCGCTTGGCAGCTTCCGGGTTATCACAGTGGGCAATGTGCACTTTGCCATCGGTAAAGCCGTGATCCTTCAATTCCAGCACGATGCGCTCCAGTGCACCGTGCTCGCCGCGGGTCTTGCACAGCACCTCCAGTTCGCCGCTCTCACTGGCCTGACCAATGACCCGGATGCCCAGCATCCGTGCCACAGCGGCAACAGCAGGCTTCACACGGCCATTGCGGGCCAGATTGGCCAGCGATTCCAACGAAAACAGCAGATGTGTGTGCTTGTGGTAAGCCAGGATCGCCTCGCAGATCTCGTCAAACTCCATCCCGATCCGGACGAGATCCCGCAGACGCTCTGCCAGCAGACGCAGCTCCGGCCCGGCGGACAGGCTGTCCAGAACAAAAACACGGGCCTCCGGGTGCGTTTCCTTGTATTCTTCCGCTGCCAGCAGTGCAGCATTGTAGCTGCCGGACAGTGTGCCCGTGATGGTGGCAACAAAGATCTGCTCCGCACCCTCATAAGCAGCCAGCCAGTCTGCCACATTGGGGCAGGAGGTGCTGGTCTTGCCCTTGTAAGTACGCAGAGACCGGGCCATGCCCACAGCATCCAGAGTACCGTCATCCAGATATTCCTGTTCATCCGTGACGATCTTCAACGGCACACAGGCAAAATCCACGCCCGGCAGGGCATACAGGCTGGACGAAGAATCCACAACGATCTTGGTTTTCATAAAATGCACGCTCCAAATCTATTTTGTGATAGCAGGTCATTTTTTTATTTTCCGTGCCTTACACGCACTTCCGCCTGCATGGTTTTTCGGTTCACTGCAGACATCATAGCAGTTTTTCAAAAACCTGTCAAGGGATTTTATGCATTCTTTCAAAAGTTTTAAAAATCCGTTGACCAGAGAACCGATTTGCGCTATAATACCGCCAGAAAACCATTTTCTGTATCCCGCGCAGCCCAGCTGCGCCAACCTTAAAAAACTGCTTACGATATGAAAACTGAAACTAAATGCCGCGTTGCGGCCTGCGCCGCCGGGTTTGCCCTGCCCCGGTACGCCGATCTCCCGCAGATGGGGCTTTATCTTGACCAGACCGTGCAGTACGTCAACAGCTATTTCCGCACCTTCTGCGGCGTGGAGCTCACCTCTTCCATGGTCAGCAACTACGTTAAAAAGGGCATTTTGTCCCACCCGGTGCGCAAGAAGTACGCCCGCGATCAGATCGCATCCCTGATGTACATTGCAGTCTCCAAAACGGTGCTCTCAATGGAAAACATCGATGCCCTGTTTAAAATGCAGCGGGCGCACTGTTCCGCCGGGGCAGCTTACGACTACTTCTGCGACGAGATGGAAAACTGCCTGCCGTTTGTATTCGGCTGCACCAGGGAGATCCGCGACCTTGCCGTGGATGCCGCAGATGAAAAGCTGCTTCTCCGCAGCACGATCCTTGCAGCGGCAAACAAAATGTACTTGGACTGCTGCTTCAACGCCCTGCGGCAGGAGGAAAATCTCTGGGATACCATTCTGCCTGATCTGGCGTAAGAACACAAAAAAGGCCGTGCCTCCATAAAAGGAAGCACGGCCTTTGCATTTTATACGTTCAAGATCAGGTATCCTGCAGTTCCCCGCGGCTTGCAGCCTTGAGGTATGCGAAGATGAAACCGTCCAGATCGCCGTCCATCACGGCATCCACATTGCCGGTCTCGTAGTTGGTGCGGTGATCCTTGACCATGGTGTAGGGCATGAACACATAGCTGCGGATCTGGTGACCCCATGCGATCTCGTTCTGCACGCCCTTGATGTCGTCGATCTTATCCATGTGCTGCTGCTTTGCGATCTGATACAGCTTTGCCTTCAGCATTTCCATTGCGTAGTCACGGTTCTGGAACTGGCTGCGCTGGGTCTGGCAGCTGACCACGACGCCGGTGGGCTTGTGGATCAGACGCACAGCGGAAGAGGTCTTGTTGATGTGCTGGCCGCCGGCACCGGAGGAACGGTACACCTGCATCTCAATGTCCTCGGGGCGGATATCCACCTGAATGGTGTTATCCAGCTCGGGCATCACTTCCAGCGAAGCAAAGCTGGTCTGACGGCGGGCGTTGGCATCAAAGGGCGACACGCGCACCAGACGGTGCACACCGTTCTCGCTCTTGAGCAGGCCGTAGGCGTTGGCACCCTTCACCATCATGGAGGCGCTCTTCATGCCGGCTTCATCACCGTCCTGATAATCCAGAACCTCCACGGTCATGCCGTGGTTGGAAGCCCACTTGTTGTACATGCGGTACAGCATTTCGGCCCAGTCCTGTGCCTCGGTGCCGCCGGTACCGGCATGGAAGGTCAGGATGGCGTTGTTGTGGTCGTACTCGCCGTTGAGCATCGTCATGAGCTGCAGCTCGTCGATGGACTTCTCGACGCCGTTGACGGCCTCCTCACCCTCGGCGGCCAGGACGGGTCGTTCTCCTCCTCGATCATGAGCAGCAGCGTCTCGGCCTCCTCATACTGGGTGGACAGCTTGCCGAAGCGCTCGAGCTTGTTCTTGACCTCGCCCATCTCGCTGATGACCTTCTGGCTGCGGGCCTGGTCATCGTAGAAGCCGGGCATCGTCATCTGGTGCTCCAGCTCGGCCAGGCGCTTTTCGCTGGCCTCGATGGACAATGCGTCGCGCAGGTCATCCACGGCGGTCTTCATGCCGCCGAGCTTTGCTTTTCAGTTCGTCAATCGTAATCATATATCGTTTCCCTCGTCACACATAAGTTGGCATAAAATTACATAGTACCATTATAAGCGAATTGGCGGGCGTTGTAAAGAGGGGAAATCATATATAATGAAGGTTCGTAGGGAGGGGTCTTGACCCCTCCGAGCCGTTATCGGCAGCGGCGAGGTTTCCGGGCTGTATATATGCCGCCCCTACGGACCTTCCGCAGGCTTGTAGGGGACGCATATATGCGTCCCGGGGCAGTCTGCGACAGCCGTCAGGTTCCGCGGAGGGGTCAAGACCCCTCCCTACAACTCCGCTGTAAAAGCCCGTTTTTCCGTTTATCTTGTAAAGTTTTTATGTTTTCTTTGCATTTATCCATTTGATGCGGTATAATGGCCTTATGTTACGGAAAGGATACCACACATGACACGTTACACAGGAAACCATTGCCCTGTCTGTGAACAGGCATTTACCGACGAGGATGACATCGTCGTCTGCCCCGACTGCGGCACGCCCTACCACCGGGCCTGCTGGCAGAAGGTCGGGGCCTGTATGCACAAGTCGGAGCACGCCGCCGGGTTTGAATGGCAGCCCGAGTTCGGTCCCGATGCCGAAAAAGCCGCGCACGAGGCCACCTGCCCGAACTGCGGCACCCACAACCAGCCGGGCGCGGCGAAGTGCAGCCACTGCGGCTGTCCCCTGCCGAAGGACAACGGCCCCCGACCCGACCCGAAGGACGAGGACGCGCAGGTGCCGATCTACGCCCGCGACCCGTCCACCGTGCATAAGCCCGACAACAGCCGCACGGCCCCGGCCCCCGCCATCGACACCTACACCGCCGACGACAACGGCGGCATCTGCCGCCGCGAGATCGGCCCCGAGGATACCATCGACGGCATCAAGGCCAAGGACTGGGCCGCCTACGTGGGCCGCAGCCCGATGTATTACCTGATGCAGTTTTTCCGCATGAGCATCACGAAGCAGAAGGTCACAGTCTGCCTGTCGGCATTCCTGTTCGGGCCTGCCTATCTGCTTTACCGCAAGATGTGGAAGGAGGGTCTGCTGACAGCCCTGCTGTCCATCGTTTTGAGCGTGCCGTCGCTCATCGCCATTGTGGCAACCTTCAACCCGTCGCTGTTCGGCAGTATGCCGCTGCATTGGGTGCCCGTGGCCGCCGACGTCTGTGCCATTGCGGACTGGATCGTCAGGATTTTGCTGGGGCTTTTCTCGGTCTGGCTGTACCGCAACACCTCAAAGAAAAATATTGATAAAATCTACAGCGAATACCCCGAGGGCGACGCCCGCACCGATGCCCTGCTGCAAAAGGGCGGCACCAGCATCTGGGCGGCGCTGCTCTACTTTGGCATCGTGCTGCTGCTCTCCTCGCTGGTCATCAATCTGGCCGGGGCCGGGCTTTGTTCAGTACGCCATGGCCATGACCGGGTATTAAGTTGCTACCACACCCCAACGCAGGGTGTTTAATTTAGGAGGAAACTATGAAAACTGCACTGGTGATTATGGCCGCCGGTATCGGCTCCCGCTTCGGCGGCGGCATCAAACAGCTGGCTGCCGTCGGTCCCAACGGCGAGATCATCATGGACTATTCCATTCATGACGCCATTGAGGCCGGTTTTGACAAGATCGTCTTTATCATCCGCCACGACATTGAGGAGGCGTTTAAAGAAGCCATCGGTGACCGCATTGAGAAGATCTGCGCCGGGCTGGGCGTTGAGATCGACTATGCGTTCCAGGCACTCGAGAACGTGCCGGAGGGCTTCTCCGTGCCCGAGGGCCGCTCCAAGCCCTGGGGCACCGGCCAGGCCGTGCTGGCCTGCAAGGGCATTATTAAGGAGCCGTTCGCCGTTATCAACGCCGACGACTACTACGGCAAGGAGGCGTTCGTCCGGCTGCACGACTTCCTGCAGGGCTACACGCCCGACAAGCCGGGCGACCTTGCCATGGCGGGCTTTGTGCTGAAAAACACCCTGAGCGACAACGGCGCGGTCACCCGCGGCATCTGCCAGATGAACGACGCCCACTACCTGACCGGCGTGCTGGAGACCGGCGGCATTGAAAAGACCGCCGACGGCGCAGCCGCAGGCGGCAAAAGCATCGACATCGACAGCCTTGTTTCGATGAACATGTGGGCGCTGACCCCCGAGTTCGTGGAGCTGCTGGAATCCGGCTTTGTGGAGTTCTTCGAGAAGGCCGCCCCCGCCAACCCGCTGAAGGCCGAGTACCTGCTGCCCATCTACATTGATGAACTGC
>ENA-OQJC01000280-OQJC01000280.1-human-gut-metagenome-genome-assembly--contig:-NODE-280-length-15919-cov-3.688133_pt1 | contig 15919 bp, 16 predicted proteins | sample MGYA00242600_ERZ504766 | MGnify/ENA primary metagenome ERZ504766 (study PRJEB26092, sample SAMD00036364) | human gut metagenome | host: Homo sapiens | study: EMG produced TPA metagenomics assembly of...
TATAAATATCTGTCATGCACTTAAGGCACTGGATAACAGTATTTATATTGTTGAAGGTGAAACAGAGCCAAACGGAAAGGCTGTCACTGATGATTATTGTGCCTCCAACCCGGCTATTGAAGTTTCTGTTCTCAAAGAAACAAAACATCTTCCACATGTTGAAGCACCTGAAGCGTTTCTTGAACAGGTTAAAATCTTCTTTTAAGCCTTATATTTAAGCCAGAACGAGTCGACGAGTTGATTTTGAGACAGTTTTGAAGGATAAATTTTTTTATTTCAAGTCGGAAGAAGGCGACGTTGCGGTGACTACAGCAACCGAATTCGGACAAAATATACCGCAAAGTGGGGCGTGCAGATTGTGGAAATGATTTTTCAAACACGCTCTAATACAACAAAAAGTGAGGCAGGCATATGGAAGAAATTCTATATGCCTGCCTCACTTTTTTATAGATTCGTTTATTCTTTTACTCTTCTGTACTGTCCGTTTCCTGAGAATCTGTATTCTCCTCTTCGGATGTATCAGAATCGTTTGTTATGCCGGCTGTTTCAGATGTACTGTCATCGGACTCTTCTATGCTCTCACCTGGCATATCTGTTGAATCTGATTTAGTATCATCTGTTGTTGCTTCGTCTGAATCTGTCTTATCTGAACTATCTTCTTCTGTTCCAACAACTGATTCAAATGCTGTGAACAGTTCTTTTACATTCATCTTATTTACGAGATATACTTTATTATCCACCACTGCTGCATAATAGTTTGTATCGTAGCTATAGTATGCAACTTCCTGTGTATCACCGTCTTCTTCTGTAAATGTAGCTGTCAGTTCTACATCACCGTCAGGTTCATATTTATCTGTCAGACGTTTCTGAGCCGTCATGTTGATCAGTTTATTGTAGAATGTTGTAAATGTTGTTTCATCCAGATCAGAACCATTCAGTTTATAGGTAACTGTTTCTGTATCGTTTCCATCATCATCTGTGGATGTTTCACGTGAAACATTTACTTTATAATCACTGCCCTGATAATTTACTTTGAGGCTTCCGAGGCTGTTTAAAGATACATAACTTACTGTCATATCCCAGAAGTCTTCTTCTGATTTATCAGTGAGCGCGGACAGAGTATCCGTTGACATCGTATAGACTTCATTGCTGTCATTTACCATGACATATCTGCTGCTGTCATCTGTTTCATTTCCAACAAGAATTGTAAGCTGCTTATCTTCCATCTTAGTTTCTTCTTCCGAAGAATCCTCATTGTCTGATGCACTGTCTGAGTTTTCTGATGTTTCATCCGTAGTTTCACTTACACTTTCGTCTGATTCTGTATCCTGTTCAGCATCGTCACTGTTTTCTTCCACAGATGAAGCATCTTCATCTGCCGCCTCACCGGAAGCTGTCGTATCATCTTGTGTGTCATCATCAGCAACTTCTTCCTGATAATCTACTGTGATTGTTGCATATGGTTTATCCAGACCATATTTGCTCTTGTCGTCGCATTTATAATCTGCAAGTGAACTATATGCCATGCTTCCGAATGAGGATACCAGAGAACTTACGGTAGCTGAGTCTGCTTTTTCTTCATCCTCGCTGCCTTTTACTGACCAGGTACTTGTATCTTCGTCTTTTGATAATTCATAGGAATTATCGCCGTCTACAGAAATTTTTGTAATGGTATCTGTATTGGAAATTGCAGGGAAATCTTCCATCTGCGCATAATCATTCAATGATTTGGCAAACGGCTCTACGCAGGAAGAATCTATCAGGTATACTGTCTTCTCATCATCATCTTTTCTTACATAATACTGACTGGTGGAGGAATTTTCATCTCCCACATACAGTGTAGTTGTTATGTCATCGCCATCTTCCTCATCAGATTTTGTTACAATCTTAATCGTGTTTGACGGAGAGTCCAGACCATATTCTGAAAGATCATCTACGTCCTCCAGAACTCTGTCCGAATCGACAGATGCAATAGCAGATGCTGCACTGTCCAGAGTAGTCTGATTTACCGGAAAATCTGTTTCGTCTTTCTTTACCCAGCTGTCATCATCTTTTTCAAATGTTGTCTCTGTATCATCAACCATAAAATCCAGAGATTTAATGTTATCTGTTGATGCAGTAAATACAGTTGTGCTTCCTTCAGAATCTTCTTCGGATTCTTTCTGCTCCTGATGGGCTACGTAGGTTTTTACACCTGCGTAAGCCCCGCAGCAGACACCAAGAACTACAACTGCAAGAACCATTTTTACAGTTTTATTCTTCATTTAAGCTTTTCTCCTCTTCATCCAGACTGCAAACCCTACAACAAGGAAGAATCCAGGAATCAGACCGATGGTGCAGATCTTCCAGAATGCAGCATCATAGTCTGTAAGTGTCAGATACGATACAGACAGGCTCTTGGATGGGATAGATACGGTTGCACTGTCTTCTGTATCTGTCATCCACTTCAGGGATTCGATGATCAGCTTCTCATTTCCGCCGGATACCATCTGATTTACCTGTGATTCCATCAGATTGGAAGTTGAATAGTATACGATCTGCGTTTCTTTGTCATCATCCAGAGTCTCTGTGATGCTTACTCCCAGATCAAATGGGCCAGCTTCGTCTCCGTCTTCTTTCTCCAGAGTATCACTGTTCAGATCTGTCTTGGAATATGCCTGGTCTGATGTGGTGAGGATACTGTTGATCGTTACGGTATCTCTTACATCATCCATTTTTTTGATTCCCTGTGCATATGGTACAAGTACATGATATCCTCCGGAAACAGTCTCAGAGCTTGCATCTGTGCTGTTTATAGTCGGAACCAGATAATATGGCATCTGCATTGCATAATGCTGATTATCACCTTCAAATACGATTCCAGCTTCTCTCTGAACACCATAGTTTTCCAGAACTGCATCAAAGTTTGGCAGGTCTTCTGTTGTATAATCAGAGAAAATCATCGCCTTTCCGCCATTTTCAAGATAATCAATAATAGCAGTCTTTTCATCTTCTGAAATATCTGTGGATGGAGAATCAATGAACAGGCAGTCTGCATCATCCGGAACACTTCCCTCTGTAAGAAGATTCAGAGACTGAATATCCATGTTTGCCTTCTCGATGTCTTCTTTGATAGTAGAATCCATCTCCTTCTCACCATGTCCCTCGAGTGTATAAAGGATCGGGAGATCTTCGGATGTTACATATCCGATCGCACTTGTGATCTGACCTTCACCGTCGAAACCGGTAGTCTGAGAGCTGTAGGTCTGATAATCAATTGTGCTCTCATAGATATTGTTGTAATCAATGACTTTATTTCTGTCGCCGCATACAACGATCAGACTGTTTGCAGAAAGATCATCACTTGTATATTCCGTTACAAATTTAGGATTTACTACAGGATCCTTCTGCTCTACTTTAATATGCTTGGATTCATCTTCATATTTCTTAAGCAGATTGGTAATATTTTCATCTTCAGAACCGCTCTGTGCAATCTGGTAAATTGTTACGTCCTTGTCCAGATCTTTCAGCATTGCTTTTGTATCATCACCAATACTGTAGAGTTTCTGGCTGCTGATATCAATTTCTGAATATTTGGACGGAATCGCATTTACGATCATGTTGAGCACTACAACTACTGCAATAAATATCACTGACATAGCCATTGTGTAAGAGCCATTTTTGATATGCTTCTTACTGATGGTGCCAATCAGTTTCTTTTTGTCAAATTTTTTATGGTTATTATTTTTCATCTTTTCTTTCAGTTTCATTTTCTTTCACCTCCCCACTAATTCCAGCGTCTCTTCAAAATAGACTGTGTTGTAAGGAACAGGCATACTGCAATCACAGAAAGAAAATATACAATTCCTTTTATATCAAAGATGTTACTTGTAAAATTATCAAAGTGTCCGCTCAGATTAAACACATCCAGGACTTTCTGAATACCGCCCTCAAAAATACTGGATTTTACTACATAAATAATAATCAGTGCCACTTCTCCGATCACACCGATCACTGCTGAGATCAGAATATTCTTGATCATGGTATAGATAATGATGGCTGCTGCCAGGATCAATAACCCAAATGTCACGCATGTCGACATAGATGTCTGAGAGAAGAAGGAAGAAATACCATTCATCATATAAAATGCAAATAAGAAAACAAATGTGAGTACCGCTGCAATTACCTGGCTCTCAGTTAATGCTGACATAAATACACCGATTGCAATATTTGCACATCCCAGGAGAAAGAATCCCAGGACTGCTGTATATGCAGATGCAAACTCTACTGTGCCAAACCTGGACATAATCAGCGGATAAGTACACATAACTGCCATCGGAACAGCAAATACAGTTACCAGTGCAAGATATTTACCTATTACAATACCGCTCACAGAAACCGGTGCTGTCAGAAGCAGCTGATCTGTTTTCTGTTTTCTTTCCTCTGCAAGTACACGCATAGTCAAAATCGGTACTCCGATCAGGAATGCAAAGGTAATTGCACTTAAGGTGTATTCAAATTTCGGATATGCTGCTGAAAGCTGATATGCTGAAAAATAAATACCTGTCAGTACAAGAATGAAAAAGATAAATAAATATCCTACCATGGATGTCAGGTAACTTTTCAGCTCTCTTTTATATATAGCTGTCATGGTTATTTCTCTCCCCCTTTATCATTATTCTGTTCTTCCGGTATTTCTGCTGATGTCTGTTTTACGTTTGTCTCGTTTGATCTACCGGCATCAGTATCTTTATCTTCAGGTGTATTTGGGACTTCGTCTGCAGATATTGGTTTATCGGATGCAGTAAGTTCAAGGAAGATTTCCTCCAGTGATACTTTCCTGGACTTCATCTCATAGATTGGGCTGTTAATCTCCGACATTTTGTAGAATACTTTTTCCCGAATGTCATTCTGCTCCTCTGTTGAAACTTTCACACTCCAGAGATTCTGTTTCTCATCTTTTTCCATTGTTACGCTGTTGACTCCCTCGATTCCCTCGAGAGCCAGCCTGATCTGTGTTTTTTCACCTTTAATAAGCATCTCCAGAGTATTGGATCCCTCTGCAAGTTTTCCAAGATTCTCAGGAGTATCGCTTGCTACCAGTTTTCCATGAGAAATGATCAGCACGTAATCGCATACCGCACTTACTTCAGAAAGTATATGCGAGCTGAGAATAACGGTATGTTTCTTTTTAATTCTTTAATTAAGGTTCGGATTTCAATAATCTGTTTAGGGTCAAGACCTACTGTCGGCTCATCCAGGATGATCACCTCCGGATACCCCATAATCGCCTCAGCAAGACCAACTCTCTGTCTGTAACCTTTTGACAGGTTCTTTATCAGACGGTTTCTCATGTCTGAAATCTTTACCATATCCATGACTTCTTCGATCATGTTTGCTTTTTTATCTTTTGGGATTTTCTTGAGATCTGCTACAAATTTCATGTATTCCAGGACAGTCATATCAAAATAGACCGGCGGCTGTTCAGGCAGATAACCGATACATTTCTTTGCCGCTTCCGGTTCTTCGAGGATATCGTGTCCATCAATTTTGACGGTTCCTTCGGTGGATGCGATGTATCCGGTTATCATATTCATTGTAGTGGATTTTCCTGCACCGTTTGGTCCCAGAAATCCATAGATTTTGCCTTTCTCTATTTTAAAGGAAAGGTGGTCAACTGCCGTATGGTTACCATATCGTTTAACCAGATTGTTTACTTCAATCAATGTGTTCTCCTCCTCTTAATTTTTGCCAAAATAAAATATAGAAAATGTCCCCAGGTGAAACAGAGAATGGGGGAACCCGAGGACATCTCTATAAAAATAGTTTATGATGAAGTTGTGATGAAATTAGGATAAAAGTGTGATTATTCTGTGATGTTTGTTTGAAAAAAATAGCTGTCCCGAAATCTCGGCATTTTTTGCCAGAAGATTTCATGAGACAACTATACATAGATTTATTATGACAATGGTTCTTTTAATGGTGTTCCTGCTTTACGCGGATACTTTCCAGGTGTAGATTTTTTCTATTTATAATGACAAGGGATCGGTCAATCTCGGAGTCCGGCAATTTAAAGTATGTGATGTCTTTCACCTGACCACCGAGGATATTGATTGCTTTCTCTGCTTCTTCTGCCTCTTCCTGTACAGTTCCTGATTTATAGGAAATGAAAGTTCCTCCTGTCTTTACATAAGGAAGACAATATTCTGACAGAGTTGCAAGGTTTGATACTGCCCTGGATACACAGAGATCATATTTCTCACGATACTCTTATTTTTTGCATACTCTTCTGCTCTTCCATGAATCGCCTTAATCCCTTCTAATCCAAGAAGCTCAAAACTTTCCTCAAGGAAGTTTACCCTCTTTTTCAGAGAATCCAGCAGACATGCCTCCAGATGTGGAAAAGCAATTTTCAAAGGCACACCTGGAAATCCGGCACCTGTACCGATGTCCATAATTGTTTTTACTTTTGTCATATCAATGGCTTTTACACAGGCAAGACTGTCAAGAAAGTGCTTTGTAAGTACTTCCTCAAACTCAGTAATACCTGTCAGATTCATAACCTTATTTTTTTCTACCAGAAATTCATAAAACTGGATAAACTGATTTTTCTGCTTCTGGCTCAGCTCTATACCCAGTTCTCTGCATCCATTTTCCAATGTCGTCAGATTATACGGCATGTATTATTCTCCTTTTTCTACCTTTATTTATTATTTTGTATATTTTACAGGGGTTTGTTTTATGTGTCTTTTATGTATTTTATCTGTTATTTATAGTCCGTTATTTTACTCTTTTATGTACTATTTTAATATTTTTTTGCCAATTTCTTGTTTTTATAAGCACATTAAAGCGTATTATATTAATTATTTCGTACTGGAAAGATACACCAGTAAAACTGATATATCAGCAGGAGAAACTCCTGAAATTCGGGAAGCCTGTCCGATTGAAATCGGTCTGTATGCTTCCAGTTTCTGACGTGCTTCGATTCTCAGGCTTCCAACTTTCTCATAATCAAGATCTGTCGGGATTTTCTTTGCTTCCAGTTTCTTAAACTGTTCTACCTGTTTTAACTGTCTGCGGATATATCCATCATACTTGATGTTAATGTCAACCTGTTCCTGTACATCCCATGGCAGCTCCGGACGTTCTTTATCAAGTGGTTTGATTGCTTCATAAGAAAGTTCCGGACGGCGGATCAGTTCTGCCAGAGTGGTTCCGGATTTCAGCGGTGTGCTGTTATAGCTTTCCAGAAGGGTCTGAACCTCTTTGTTTGCTCCGATATTTGTATGTTCTACTCTGCTGATCTCTGTTTTTATCTGTTCTTCTTTCGTAAGGATTTTCTGATAATCCTCTTCACTGATGAGCCCTGCCTGATATCCCTTTTTACGAAGTCTCAGATCCGCATTGTCCTGTCGGAGAAGTAATCTGTACTCCGCTCTGCTGGTCATCATTCTGTATGGCTCATGGTTTTCTTTTGTTACCAGATCATCAATAAGAACACCAATATAAGCCTCAGAACGGTCAAGAATCAGCTGTTCCTGACCTTTAACTTCCAGAGCAGCATTAATTCCTGCGATCAGTCCCTGCGCCGCTGCTTCTTCATACCCTGAGCTTCCGTTAAACTGACCGCCGCTGAACAGTCCTTTGATTTTCTTAAATTCCAGTGTAGGATATAACTGACGTGGATTAATACAGTCATATTCGATGGCATATGCATTTTTTACGATTTTTGCATGTTCCAGTCCCGGTACGGAATGATACATTTCTTCCTGCACATCTTCCGGCAGAGAGCTGGACATTCCACCAATATACATCTCATTTGTATAGAGACCTTCCGGCTCAATAAATACCTGATGACGATTCTTATCTGCAAAACGGACTACTTTATCTTCAATTGACGGGCAATAACGCGGACCGGTTCCTTCGATCATACCGGAATACAATGGAGAACGGTCAAGGTTTGCACGAATGATCTCATGAGTTTTCTCATTTGTATATGTCAGCCAGCAGGATTTCTGCTCTATCTGAACATCTTCCGGATTAGTTGAGAATGAAAATGGTACAACTCTCTCATCTCCAAACTGTTCCTCCATTTTACTGTAGTCAATTGTATTTCCGGCAATACGGGCAGGTGTTCCTGTTTTAAAACGGAACATTTCAATTCCCAGCTCTTTCAGAGAATCAGTCAGGTAGTTGGCTGCCTGCAGTCCGTTTGGTCCTGTATAATTACTTACATCACCGTAAATACATCTTGCTTTTAAATAAGTTCCTGTACAGAGGACCACTGCTTTACAGTTATAAGTTGCACCGGAATATGTTTTTACCCCTGTAATCTTTCCGTCCTCGACCAGAAGTTTTGTTACTTCTCCCTGTTTAATAGTCAGATTAGGTGTATTTTCAAGCGTTTTTCTCATTTCATTGCTGTATGCCTGTTTGTCAGCCTGCGCACGTAAGGAGTGCACTGCAGGTCCTTTGGAACAGTTAAGCATTTTGGACTGGATAAAGGTCTTGTCAATATTTTTTCCCATTTCACCGCCCAGGGCATCAAGCTCTCTTACCAGATGGCCTTTAGAACTGCCGCCTACGTTCGGGTTACATGGCATTAATGCGATACTGTCTACACTTACAGTAAACATCACTGTATTCAGGCCCAGGCGCGCGCCCGCAAGTGCTGCTTCACATCCGGCATGACCGGCACCGACTACAACAATATCATAATCTTCTACTAACGTTCTCATTTTGTCTCCTTTTATTTTACAACTGCTCATCCTATTCTTTCAAAAATCGCCGAAGGCGATTTTTTGATTTTTATTTACCCATGCAAAACTTACTGAATATCTCATTTACCAGATCTTCACCAACAGACTCTCCGAGGATTTTACCCAGATTTTCATATGCATTCATAAGATCTATAGAAAAGAAATCTTCCGGCATTCCCATTTCGATACTGTTTCTGACCAGATCAAGGCTTCTGTCAGCCTCTTCCAGTGCTGCTTTATGACGGGCATTTGTAATATATACCTCATCATTAAAGGAAATCTCTCCTCCAAAAAACATTTCTTTAATCTGTTCTTCCAGTTCTGTAATGCCTTTTTCTTCTTTTGCAGAAATCGGAATTACCGGATGTCCTGTTTTTTCTTTCAGGATTTCCGGCTGGATTTCCGGCTGAAGATCAGTTTTATTATACAGGATAATCGCCTTTTTTCCAGTAAGCATTTCCATGATTTCTTCATCATTTTCGTCAAGCGGAACAGAAGAATCCACTACATAAAGAATCAGATCTGCTTTCTGTGCCATTTCTCTGGCTCTGTCTACCCCTATTTTTTCCACAATATCCTTTGTTTCCCGGATTCCGGCTGTATCAATAATCTTCAGAGATATTCCATGAAGTGTGATATATTCCTCCAGAATGTCTCTGGTCGTTCCTGCAATATCTGTCACAATAGCCCTGTTTTCTCCGATCAGAAGATTTAACAGTGAGGATTTTCCGGCATTTGGTTTTCCGAGGATAACTGTCTGGATTCCCTCCTGGATCATCTTTCCGTCAGAAGAAGTTTTCAACAGGCGCTTCACTTCTTTCTGTTCATTATCCACAACTTCCAGAAGTTCCTGGGGATATCCATCCAGACTGATATGTTCCGGATCATCCAGTGCCGATTCTATATATGCAATGTGATAAATCAGCTTTTCTCTGATATCTCGGATTGCTTTCTGCACAGAACCTCTTAACTGATCCATGGAACTGCGAAGCGCATATTCATTTTTCGCCTGTATAACATCCATAACAGCCTCTGCCTGGGACAGATCCATCCGTCCGTTCAGGAAGGCACGTTTGGTAAATTCTCCTGGTTCTGCAATTTCGGCACCATTTTTCAGCACTGTATCCAAAACCCTCTGCATAGCATATACACCACCATGACAGTCTATTTCTACTGTATCTTCTCCTGTAAAAGTCCTCGGTGCATGCATGATCATTACCAGAACCTCATCAATCAGTTCCTCTCCATCATAAATATATCCATAATGAATGGTATGAGTCGGAACTTCTTTTATTTTTTTCTTCCCGCCTTTTGATCTGTAGATACGGGAAATCACATCCATGGCATTCTCGCCGCTGATACGGATGATTCCGATTCCGGACGCACTCATGGCTGTGGAAATTGCTGCGATTGTTGTTTCCATTTTTTTCTCCTCACTTGCCTGTTCTATAATAGTTCCGCCCCTGCGGAACAGTAGACTGTTACAATAATTCTGTCATCTTATATACATAACAGGAAAATCACACTGACTACTGTTATTTTTTTCTGCAAGTGTGTAATCTCTCTGGTATATATACAAGACTTTCCGTAAAATAAAAATGTTACTCCAGGCAAAAGTACACACGCAAAGTTACGTGTTATTCACGCTTTCACCTAGAATAACATTCTTTTTTCATATCTGCAATGAAGCAGTCATATTATTAATTTCTTTTTAATTTTACCACTACATGACGGTAAGGCTCTTCACCCTCACTGACTGTCTCAACGAATTTATTTCCCTGAAGAGCAGAATGGATAATTCTTCTCTCATAAGGATTCATTGGCTCAAGAATAACCGGCTTACGGGTTTTTCTTACTTTATAAGCAATACCTCTTGCAAGGTTCTCAAGAGTTTCTTTACGGCGCTTGCGGTAATCTTCTGTATCAAGTTTTACACGAATGTAATTTGATTTACCTTTATTTACCACAAGACTCGTCAGATACTGAAGAGAATCCAGAGTCTGGCCTCTCTTGCCGATAAGGATTCCCATATCTTCACCTTCAAAGTCAACTTCCAGACTTCCGTCCGTTGTGTTATATTCAGATGTAATCTCTACTTCTCCAAGATTCATGGACGCAAATACATCACGAAGGAATACCTTTGCTCTGTTTTCTACTTCTTTAATCTCTTCCGGATCTGTAAGGATCTCAACAGGCTTTGCCGATTTTACCGGTTTAGCCGTCTTTTCTCTGATTTGTTTCTCTTTTGGCTCTCTGAATTCTCTCGGCTGTTTTTCTTTTGCAGCCCTTTCCTTTACAGGTTTTGGCTGTCTTGGTTTCTCAGAAACAGCTTTCGGCTCTTTGATTTCTTTCTTTACCGGTTTTATAGCTTCCGTTTTCTTTTCTTCCTGAACCGGGGCTTCCTCTTTGAAGGAATCGAGTTTCACTGTCTCTACGATCTCCTTCATTTCTTCTTCCTCAGAAACCGGCTCAATCTTACGAACCTTAATTACTGCAGGCTTGCTTCCGATTCCGAAAAATCCGTTGCTGCCTTCACTTATTACCTGAATCTCAAGCTGGTCACTGGATACGCCAAGCTCGATACATGCTTTTGTAATTGCTTCACTCTTTGTTTTCGCTGAAAACTGGATATAATCCTCCATGCCAACCCCTCCGTTCCTGACTACTTCTTCTTATTACGCTCATCAAATGCTTTTACCAGATTGGCCTTTGCAGTAATGCTGCCAGGTTTTGCATTCGCAGCGTCTTTGTAAGCTTCTTCAACCTTCTTGGCTCTTGTCTCAACATTTGTATTGCTGCTGCCTTTTTCAATCTTATTGATATTCTTGGCGCTCTGATGGGCCTGATTTGTAATCTTCTGAGGTGGAAGTCCCGCTTTCTCACGCTTCTTTTCCATCTTCTTCATATTCTCACTGATCAGGTCTTCAATCTGGATCTTATCCATCTTTTTATTGATAACAACCTGCTGCACACTTCTTACTGCTGCACTTGCTACCCAGTAAATACCAAGACCTACCGGGAATGTGAAACAGAATACTGCTGACATCAGTGGCATTACCATATTCATTGTCTTCATGGAATTCATCATTGCGTCCTGCTGTGAATCACCACCCTGCTGTGCTGCCTGAGGCATCAGCTTTATGCTGAGTGTCTGTGTAGCCCACGCAAGAATCGGGATAAGAATCGCAACGATAGCAAGAAGAACAGATCCACCTACAAAAGCTGCTTTAATATAAGTCAGTGGCTGATCAGCGATATTCAGACCAAAGAAATTCTGCACATGTGAAATCTCTTTTGCAGTGCTGTTCAGTGTATCAGTAAATCCTGCAAACTGGCTTGTCTCAGCAAGTGTTTTCCACTGAGAAGGTGATAATGCATACAAAAAGTCTGTGACTGAATTACTTGTAGCTTTACTTCCATCCATAATAAGCTGAACTCTTGTCATCTTATTATCTGTGATAAACTGCTGAAGGATATCTGTATATCCGTTTACACCTGTAATACTGGTAACTGCAGATGCAAGGATATCCCTTACACTTCCTACATATGCCGGTAATTTTATAAATTACCTGATATAAGGCCATCAAAATAGGGAACTGGATTGCAAGCTGTACACAGCTTCCTGTAGGAGATACGCCGTATTTCTGATATACAGCCTGTGTTTCCTCCTGCATTTTCTGCATTGCAGCAGTATCGTTGTTTTTTCCCTTGTACTTCTTTTGAATTTTCTGAAGTTCCGGCTGCATGATCGCACTCAGCTTAGAGAATTTCTGCTGTTTAATCTGCAGTGGGGTCATAAGAGCATAAATAAGGATACTGAAGATGATAATACAAAGACCGATATTCTGAATTCCAAAGATATTCAGCAATCTGTAAATACCATCCATGATCCATCCCATAACGGTCGCAAGCTGACCAATGATAGGAGTGCTGCTCTTTGTCGCTAAAATCATTTCCAAGTTCATTTCCTCCTAGAATCCATAAATGACAGGAGGTTCCTTCGATCGATCAATATTCAATTTTCAAGTACATTCCTGTCTTTACGGTACAGGGTCATAGCCTCCATGGGAAAAAGGATTACAGCGAAGTATCCTCCATACCGCAAGAAGACCACCCTTTAATGCACCATATTTTTCGATTGCTTCTAAACCATATTGAGAACATGTGGGAATATAAGGACATTTTGTTCTCTTCATCGGTGACAAATACTTTTGATAGAGTTTAATTATTCTGATCAGAAACTTCTTTATCATTGTTCTTACCTGCTATGCAGTGCTTTCCCGCAAGATGCATCAGTGCACTTTCTATCTCATGATAGGTTCTGTCTTTTGCCTGGGGACGTGCAACTACTACAATATCCAAACCATTTTCAAATTCCGCTTCATTTAACCGATAACTTTCTCTTATCAATCTGGTGAGTCTGTGGCGGACCACACTATTCCCTACTTTTTTACTTACTGATATTCCCAGACGATTCTTCATGTACTGATTTTTCAGTACGTACATCACCAGATACCGATTACCTTTTGATGTTCCATGTTTATATACTTTTTGAAAATCTTGATTTTTTTTAAGGACTCTGATCTTTGCATAGAATCCCCTTTCATAATCTCTTTTTTAAGAGAAGAAAAGACCACATAACTGCGGTCTTATTCTTAGGCTGATAAATGCTTTCTTCCTTTTAATCTTCTGGCAGCTAATACTTTACGACCACCTTTTGTACTCATACGAGCTCTGAAACCATGAACTTTCGCTCTGGATCTCTTTTTTGGCTGAAATGTCATTTTCATAGGTAAAGCACCTCCTTTATCTATTATCCATGTTAAATTTTGTAACTTTTTAAGTATGACAGACACCGGATTCTACAGCTCTCCTGCCCCGCCAACTTTACTTATTAGAACATCCATTTCAATTATATTCATAAAGGGTGGATTCGTCAAGTATTATTTACACAAAGATTTAAATGGTTTTTTATGCCATTGTGGATTACATAATTGGTTTACGTAATATTATCCACATTTTGTGGATAACTTGTGGATAACTTGTGGAATACCTATATATCTTTCCACTTTCTCCTGTCTATTTTACACATATCTTCAAAAAAATGCTTTTATTTCTACTTTTCTTACTGTGCATAAAATTATCCCCATTTTTTATCGTTTTTAAAAGAATAACGTCACATTATGGTAACCGGAATTGGCTTTTCCACTGTTATCCACACTAATCCACATAAAAAGTGGGGATAACTTTTTTCCACATTTCCCTCAAATATACATTGCGAAAACAGGCATTTTATTATAATATATATAAGGATATTTATGTCTTTTTTAAGAATACGGTCAGAGTTTGTGGAAAACTCAATATTATCAATACACACTAATATAGAAGTAATACGAACCGGGAGAACCAGAAAATGAACAAAGTTGTGGAAAAATGGGACGAAATCCTGCAAATCGTCAAGACAGAACATGATCTGTCCGACGTTTCTTTTAATACCTGGCTAAAACCACTTACTGTTTACGAAGTAGTTGACAATGTTGTCACTATTATCGTGCCTTCAGAGCAGGTAGGTCTCAATTATATAAGTAAAAAATACAAACTTCCACTTCAGGTAACGATCAGTGAAGTTACCGGAATGGAAAACTGTGACATCAATTTCATATTGCCGGAAGATGTTCCGAAAAAAGAGGAAGTTTCTCCAAAAAGCGGCAGTCTCAGGACGCACGACTGCGAGGAAGCTCATTTGAATCCAAAATACACTTTTGATACCTTTGTAGTCGGAAGCAATAATAAATTTGCCCAGGCCGCAGCTCTTGCAGTTGCCGAATCCCCGGGTGATACCTACAATCCACTCTTTATCTATGGCGGTGCAGGTCTGGGAAAAACTCATCTGATGCATTCTATTGCTCATTTCATTATTGATCATGATGAAAACAGCAAAGTACTTTACGTTACCAGTGAAGAGTTTACCAACGAACTGATCGAAACAATCCGTAATGGAAATAACTCGGCAATGACCAAGTTTCGTGAAAAATACAGAAACATTGATGTTCTTCTTGTCGATGATATTCAGTTTATTATAGGAAAGGAATCTACACAGGAAGAATTTTTCCATACCTTTAACAGCCTGCACAGTGCCAAAAAACAGATTATTATTTCGTCAGATAAACCTCCAAAAGATATGGAAATCCTGGAAGAACGTTTCCGTTCACGATTTGAATGGGGCCTGATCGCAGATATCACACTGCCGGATTACGAAACCCGAATGGCAATTCTTCATAAGAAGGAAGAAATGGATGGATATGATATTAACGAGGAAGTAATCAAATACATTGCAAACAATATTAAATCCAATATCCGCGAACTGGAAGGCGCGATCAACAAGGTGATGGCTTTTGCCAAACTTGAAAAAAAGGAAGTTACACTTGAACTTGCCGAACAGGCGTTAAAGGATATTATTTCCCCTGATGAAAAGAAAGTCATCACGCCGGATTATATTATTTCCATGGTTGCTGAACATTTTGATGTTACAGTGGATGACCTCTGTGGAAATAAGCGTAACTCCAAAATTGTAACCCCCCGCCAGATTGCTATGTATTTATGCAGAGAAATCATCTCAACTCCGCTGAAATCTATCGGAAAATGTCTTGGAAATCGTGATCATACTACCATTATGCACGGCATCGACAAAATTGAAAAAGAAATCAACAACGATGAAAACCTTAAAAACACCATTGAAACTTTAAAGAAAAAAATTAATCCACAGGGATGAGGATAACTGACTGTATAACATGTGTATAAGATGTTGATTGAATGTGTATAAGTGTGTATAACTTTTCGCCGCTTTTTGGGCGCTTCGGTTATACACAAGTTATACACATACTTTAAGCACACCTTTACACGAAGTTATCCATATCCGAACTCCTTGAAAAATCAACTTTCAATGGAGTTTTTCACATATTCACATCCCCTACGGCGGCGACGACGAATTCCTTTTATATATTTATCTATAAAAAACCACATCACCCAAGAAAGGAAGTTATACACATTATGAAAATCATTTGCTCCAAAAGTAACTTGTTGAAGAGCGTCAGCATTTCCTTAAAAGCTGTACCATCCAAAACAACTATGCCAATTCTGGAATGTATTCTGATTGATGCAACAACAAATCAGATCAAATT
>ENA-OQJC01000282-OQJC01000282.1-human-gut-metagenome-genome-assembly--contig:-NODE-282-length-15878-cov-3.939559_pt1 | contig 15878 bp, 17 predicted proteins | sample MGYA00242600_ERZ504766 | MGnify/ENA primary metagenome ERZ504766 (study PRJEB26092, sample SAMD00036364) | human gut metagenome | host: Homo sapiens | study: EMG produced TPA metagenomics assembly of...
AAAAATAACGCCGTGTCGAATGTTCAGACACGGCGTTATTTTTTGCGGTAATTATGCTTTCAGCTGCGGAGCCTTGTTCTCCGGCAGGAGATTGGTCATGCTCTTCAGGCTGATGCCGATGGTGGAGAGATTATGCAGCATGGCAGAGGAGGCCGGCTGCAGGATGCCCAGAGCACCCAGCGCGATGAGGGCCGAGTTGAAGGTGAGCACGAAGCGGTAGTTTGCGTGCACGCGCTTTTGCAGAGAGTTGGCGATGGCCTTGAGGGCCACCAGTTCCTCCAGACTGTCGGCTTTGATGGTCACGTCTGCGATCTCGCGGGCGATGGCAGCGCCGGAGTTGATGGCAATGCCAATGTCGGCAGCGGACAGGGCGGGGGAGTCGTTGATGCCGTCGCCGATCATCACCACGGTGTGGCCCTCGGCCTTGGCCTGCTGGACGAAGTTTGCCTTGTCCTCGGGCAGCACCTCGGCAAAGAAGCGGTCCACGCCCACCTGCTTTGCAATGGCGGCAGCGGTGCGTTCGCTGTCGCCGGTCATCATGACGGTGTTCCGGATGCCCAGCGCACGCAGGCCGTTCAGCACAGCGGCGGCTTCCGGGCGCAGCGGGTCGGAGATGCAGATGACGCCCACCAGCTGCCCGCTGGCTGCCATGTACAGGTGCGAATACGCGGGCTTGAGGGCATCGAACTTCTGCTGCTCGGCTGTGGGGATGGTACACTTTTCATCCTCAAAGACGAAGTGGTGGCTGCCGATGACCACGCGCTGGCCGCCCACGCGGCTTGCAATGCCGTGGGCCACGATGTACTCCACCTCGGAGTGCATCTCCTCATGGGAAATGCCGCGCTCTTTGGCGGCACGCACCACGGCGTTGGCCATGGAATGGGGGAAGTGCTCTTCCAGACATGCGGCCAGCTGCAGAACTTCGCGCTCGTTGCAGCCGGAGAAGGGCACGACCTCCACTACCTGCGGGGTGGCACGGGTGAGAGTGCCGGTCTTGTCGAACACGATAGTGTCGGCCTGAGACAGCGCTTCCAGATACTTGCCGCCCTTGACGGTGATGTGGTAGCTGCCGCACTCGCGCATGGCGGAAAGCACGGCCAGCGGCATGGAGAGCTTGAGCGCGCAGGAGAAATCCACCATCAGGCAGGAGATGGCGCGGGTGGCGTTGCGGGTGAGCAGATAGGTGACCACCGTTGCGCCCAGACACCATGGCACCAGCTTGTCGGCCAGCACCAGCGCACGGTTCTCGGTGCTGGACTTGAGCTTTTCGGATTCCTCGATCATGGCCACGATCTTATCGTAGCGGTTGGAACCGCCCTCGGCCTTGGCGATAAAGACGCACTCGCCCTCCTCCACAACGGTGCCGGCATAGAGGGTGGAGCCCTCTGCCTTGCGCACCGGCATGGCTTCGCCGGTCAGGGCAGCCTGATTCACCATGGCTTCGCCTTCCAGCACGGTGCCGTCCAGCGGGATCATGTTGCCGCTGCGCACGACCACCTCATCGCCGGAGCGTACTTTGGTCAGAGGCACCAGTACTTCGGTGCCCTGACTGCGCACCCACACCTTGTCCACGTTCAGGGCCATGCTGCGGGCCAGATCGTCCAGACTCTTCTTGCGGGTCCACTCTTCCAGCAGAGAACCCAGATTCAGCAGGAACATGACAGAACCGGCGGTGCCAAAGTCGCCGCGCAGCAGCGAGACGCCGATGGACAAAGCGTCCAGCACCTCCACTTCCAGCCTGCGGCTCAGCACGCAGCGCACACCCTTCCAGAGAAAGCGGATGGAGCGGAAGGCGGTGTAGGCAGCGTCAAGGGGTGCGGGCAGGAACAGCTTGCGCAGGCAGCGGCCTGCCACCAGATCGAACATTTTATCCTGATATTCCCGGTTCAGCCTGCGGCTGTCGGCGGAGGTGACCAGAGCGTCATACTCGGCCACATCGAACTTGTAGCCCGCCAGTACAGCGATGGCAGCGGAACGTCTGCCGGTATAGGTAATGACCACATCGCCGGTGCGCTCGTAAACGGCGGCATGGACGATGGCATCATGGTGGTTCAGATATGCTTCCAGCACATCGGCACGGTGCAAAGTCATGCGGACTTTTTCCACATGCACGCGCATCCGGCCCTTGCCTTCATGCAGAATGGTACATTTCATATATCAAATATCCTTCTCTATCTTTTTGCCGCAGCGTCAGGCTGCTATACCCTGCACGCCTGCGGCCCCACTCTCACAAAAAAGAGCCGCCCGAAGGCGGCTCGAAAGCCACGTTGGGGCTTTCAGTGCTTTACGAACCGAAAATTACTCAGCGGTCTCTTCGGTGGTCTCCTCGGCGGCATCCTCGATCACAGCAGCCTCGGCTTCAACAGCACGAGCCTCGTTGATGGCCTTTGCATCGGCCAGAATGTCACCAGCCTGCTCCTGAACTTTGCTGACGGTCTCCATGGTGGAGTCCTTCATGCGCAGCACAGCAGCAGTGGTCTGGGTGTAGACCTTCTTGGCATCCTTGCTGGACAGCAGCTTGAAACCGGCAGAGCCGAACAGAGTACCGGCGGCGAACAGTGCGATCTTCTTGATATCCATAGTAACTTCCCTACCTTTTCTATTTCCTGTCAGAGGCCCTGCATCCGCAAGGCCTGTAAGATGAATATACCGGCCTAAAAGCCGAAGAACAGGGTGAATATTTCCCTTCTGTCGAGCCTATTGTAGCACAGAATTTACCATTTTCAAGCTTTTTCTTGAATGTTAATACATGTAAACTTTTTACGATGCGTAGTTAGAAAAAGCTATCTTTAACGCGTTTTTTAAGACAAACTACAGTTTGTAAATGGAAACTAACCGGCAGATGGGACGAGAAAGAATTTCCAGTTTGTAAAAAATCCTGGTTTGGAAATGCGGTTTGCCGCTACGGCCCTTCTCGGTGAAAAAGCAACCCGGAAAAATCCGCAGACTTTTCCGGGTTGCTAAAATAAAAATCGTTTTCCGCTGAAGATGCCAAGAGCGACGCAGCGGGCATTTTAAACCGTTTTGCTTTACAGGATGCGCACCCGGATCACGGCGGGGATGGCAGCCAGCTTTTCGGCCAGCTTCTTGTCCACAGCACCGGTAGCATCCAGCATGGTGTAGGCCATGTTCTTTTTGCTCTTGTTCACCATGTTCTCGATGTTCAGGCCGGCTTCGGTGGTCAGGGCGGTGATCTGGCTGATCATGCCGGGCTCGTTTTTGTGGATGATGCAGATGCGCTTGCCGCCGGCGCGGGGCTGGTTGACCTCCGGCATGTTCACCGAGTGGATGATGTTGCCGTTCTTCAGGTAGTCGCTCAGCTCCTTTGCAGCCATCACGGCGCAGTTGTCCTCGGCTTCCGGGGTGGAAGCGCCCAGATGCGGGGTGCACACGATGCCGGGCTTGCCCAGAATGGCCTCAGATGGGAAGTCGGTCATATAGCCGGACACCTTGCCGGTCTCCATGGCTTCCAGCAGCGCTTCGGTGTTGACCAGCTCGCCGCGGGCGTAGTTCAGGATCTTCACGCCGTCCTTGCACAGGGCAAGGGTCTGGGCGTTGATGGTGTCCTTGGTGGTGGGCAGGTAGGGCACATGGATGGTGATGTAGTCGCACAGGGGCAGCATGTCGTTCAGGTTCACGCAGTGGCGTACCTGACTGCTCAGGTTCCAGGCGGCGTCAATGGAGATGTAGGGGTCGTAGCCGTAGACCTCCATGCCCAGCTCAATGGCGCAGTTGGCCACGCGGGAACCGATGGCGCCCAGACCGATGACACCCAGCGTCTTGCCCTTGATCTCGTTGCCCACGAACTGCTTCTTGCCCTTTTCCACGGTCTTTGCCATGGCGGGGTCGCCGGTCAGGCCCTGACACCACTGGGCAGCAACAGCCACATTGCGGCTTCCGGCGATCAGCATACCGATCACCAGCTCGGCCACAGCGTTGGCGTTGGCACCGGGGGTGTTGAACACCACGATGCCCTGCTCACTGCAGCGGTCCAGCGGGATGTTGTTCACGCCGGCACCGGCGCGGGCGATGGCCAGAAGATTGTCGTTGAAGGCGGTATTCAGCATGTCGGCGCTGCGGACGAGGATGCCGTCCGGGGCATCGGTGTCCACAGCCACGTCAAACTGTTTGTTGTTCAGCTTTGCCAGACCCACCGGGCTGATGGCGTTCAAAGTTTTGATGGTGTACATAGTCCAGATTTCCCTTCTATTATACAGGAACCCTCTCAGTCACGGCTTGCGCCGTGCCAGCTCTCCCGAAGGGCGAGCTTAGAAAGCGGGTTCGATCAAGTTGTCCCTCTGAATAAAAACGCCTCCCCCCGTCGGGGAGCTGCCGAACGAAGTGAGGCTGAGAGGTTTTTACGCGTTCTCCTTGCGGAACTTCTCCATGAAGTCCACCAGCTTGTCCACACCCTCGGCGGGCATTGCGTTGTAAATGGAAGCGCGCATACCGCCTACCAGACGGTGGCCCTTCAGGTTCACGAAGCCTGCTTCTGCAGCTTCGGCGCAGAACTTCTTGTCCAGATCTGCATTGGGGCTGGTGAAGGTGACATTCATGGTGCTGCGGTAGCGGTGCTCCACAGGATTCGTGAAGAAGTTCTGACCGTCCAGATAGTCGTACAGCACTTTGGCCTTGGCTTCGTTGATCTTCTGCATGTTGGCAAGACCGCCGATGTCGTTTTCCAGATACTTGAGCACCAGACCGGTCATATAGATGCACCAGCAGGGGGGCGTGTTGTACATGCTGTCCTTGCCCAGCAGGGTGGTGTAGTTCATCATGGTGGGCACATTGTCGGCGGCATGGCCCAGCAGGTCGTCGCGGACGATGGCAATTGCCATGCCGGCGGGAGCTACATTCTTCTGCACGCCGAAGTAGATGCAGCCGTACTTGGTCACATCCACCGGCTTGGAGAGGATCATGGAGCTCATGTCGGCTACCAGAGGCACACCCTCCACCTGCGGCACCTCGACAAACTGAGTGCCGAAGATGGTGTTGTTCTGGCAGATGTGGATGTAGCTGGCATCCTTATCATAGTTGATGGCGTTCACGTCCGGGATGTAGGTGAAGTTCTTGTCCTTGCTGGAAGCAACGATGTTCACCTCGCCGAACTTGGCGGCTTCCTTGGCGGCAAGGTTCGAGAAGTTGCCGGTGACAAGGTAATCTGCTTTGCCGGTGGTCATGAAATTCAGCGGGACCATGGCAAACTGCTGGGTCGCACCGCCCTGAAAGAAACCGACCTTGTAGTTGTCGGGAATGTTCATTACCCGGCGCAGGGTGGCCTCGGTGTCCTTGATGATGGCATCGAACCACTTGCTGCGGTGGCTCATCTCCATCACGCTCTGACCGCTGTCGCCATACTCGAGCAGCTCTGCCTGTGCCTGCTTGAGCACCTTCTCGGGCAGCATGCTGGGGCCTGCGCTGAAGTTGTAAACTCGTGCCATAATGAACTCTCCCTTTCCTGTATCGCACAGCACCGCGGTTTTCTGCGGTGCGTTCTGTTGATTGCTGTAGCCGTAGTATACCGGTTTTGCAGGGATGAAAACAAGAGCATCTTTGCACAAAGATACGGCGCAAAAGCCCCTGTGCGGGCACAAAGCACACAAATGTCCTTGATAGAAAAACAAAAACAAAGACAAATGTAAAATATAGCTAAAAAAGACCTGATTTCATCGGCGTTTTCGGCTCTTGCACTTTGGAGCAGAAATTGGTATAATAATAAAACAAAGACAAACGTAAAGAAAAAAAGAATGCCAAAAGGAGGGAGAACAGCAGGATGTATGGCATCCCGGACAGTGTAAAGCCGCTTTCGGCGGCAGAGGAGCAGGTGATGCTGGCGGTGTGGGCCTGCCGTGCGCCCGTCACCCGGCGGGACATCGACGCAAAGCTGCGCGCAAAGGGCTGGGCACCGGCGACCGTGCTCAACTTTCTTTACCGGCTGGAAGAAAAGGGTTGGGTGAAAAGCGGCAAGGATGGCAACCGCAACACCTACACTCCGGCCATCACCCAGCGCGCCTATAATGTGTGGAGTATGCGGGAACGGCTGGATACCCTCTTTGGCGGCGACCTTGCGGCGGCGGTGCACGCGCTGGTCAGCGAGAGCGGCTGCGGCCAGAGCGAGCTGGAACAGGCCATGAAGGTGCTGGAGGAAAAGCATCTGGAAGCGGAAGAATATGATCTGTATGACCCTTATGGGTAAAAAGGAGAGCGGAAGATGGATTGCAAACTGCGTGCCAAAAACTGCGGCGGCTGCCCGATGCTGGGCATGGACTACGCCGCACAGCTGAAACAGAAAGAAGAGACCGTGAAAAAGCTGTTGGGCAGATTCGGCCCGGTGGAGCACATCCGGGGCATGGAAACGCCGTACCACTATCGGAACAAGGTGATCTCCACCTTTACCACCGGCTGGGGTGGAGAACTTACTTCCGGCATTTACGCGGCAAACAGCCATAAGGTGCTGCCGGTGGAAAGCTGCCTTTTGCAGGACGAAGTGCTGGATAAGACCATGCTGGCTGTGCGCGCAGCGGCGGGCGCCTGCCATTACCAGCCTTTTAATGAGGATAAGGGCACCGGCCTTCTGCGTCACTGCCTGCTGCGGCGGGGCGTTATGACCGGGCAGGTGATGGTGGTGCTGGTGACGGCTCAGCCGGTGCTGCCGGGTGCCAAGAACTTTGTCAAAGCCCTGCTGACCGAAGCCGGAAAGCAGGGCGTGGCCATCACCACCATCGTCCAGAACGTGAACGACCGCAAAACCAGCGTGGTGCTGGGCGATATGGAAAAGGTGCTGTACGGCAAGGGCTTCATTCTGGATACCCTCTGCGGCAAGACCTATGCCATCAGCCCACGCAGCTTTTACCAGATCAACCACGCCCAGACTGAAGTGCTGTACGGCCTTGCGGTGGACGCGGCGCATCTCACCGGCAAAGAAGTGGTGCTGGATGCCTACTGCGGCATCGGAACCATCGGCCTGACCGCCGCCGACCATGCAAAGCAGGTAGTGGGCGTGGAGGTGAACCGCGAAGCGGTGCACGATGCCATAGGCAATGCAAAGCACAATGGCGTGAAGAACGCCCGCTTCTTTGCCGCAGATGCCACCCGGTGGATCGGCGAAGCCGCTGCGGCTGGTGAACGCGCAGACGTGATCTTTATGGACCCGCCGCGAGAGGGCTCTACGCCGCAGTTTATCGAAAGCGTGGCCCGCATGGCCCCGAAACGTGTGGTCTACGTGAGCTGCAACCCGGTCACGCTGGCCCGGGATCTGGAGCTGCTGACCCGGAAGGGATACAAAGTGGAGAGCAGCACGCCGGTGGATATGTTCCCTCACAGTGAGCATATCGAGACGGTTGTCTTGCTTTCCAAGGGCGAAGTCGACTCGAAAAAGATTCGGGTTGAGTTCTCTTTGGAAGATATGGATATGTCCGAATTTCAGGATGGGGCAACCTATCCGCAGATCAAGGAGTATGTGTTGGAGCATACCGGGTTAAAGGTGTCCAACCTCTATATCTCACAGATTAAACGAAAATGTGGGATTGGGGTTGGTAAGAACTATAATCTGCCGAAGTCCGAGGATTCCAGACAGCCCCAGTGTCCGCCGGAAAAAGAGAAAGCAATCCGAGAAGCATTCAAATATTTTGGGATGATCTAACATCCCGCAAAATGGAGGTTTCTTATGGATAGATTGATTTCTTGTGAGTTTAACATGGATACCGCTTGTGTGGAACTGAAATTTTTAGATGGCAGCATGATTGCCATTGATACCATCGCCGTGGAGAATGAGGTTGCTGACAATATGTATCAACGGTCAGAACTGGATTATCTAATCTACAATGATCCGGTTGGATATGCAGACTTGATCTTGAACGGTGATCCCGAAATTTATCTAAAAACTGTAACTGAATGTAAACCCTTAGATTAAAACTCAGCCCTCTGCCTTTTCCTTGGCAGAGGGCCGTTTTTTGCTTAACAGTTATTGAGCATCCCTTAATTGCTCTACAACACTGCATTTCGCTGCATTGTCATACATCATGCAAGGAATCAGCCACCCCAGCAGAAGAAATACCGGAATTGTCAGTAGGACAGGCAGAATGGTGAATCGATACTCAAAGAACCAGAACATACTGCCCAGCATTTTTCCTGCAAGAGGTCCCACCGCCAGCGACAGAATAAAGGCCGCCGATACGGAGGACATTGCGTAAAACAATCCCTCGTAGATCAGCATGGTTTTGAGCTGCCGGTTCGTCATTCCTACAGCCTGAAGCACAGCAAATTCACGGCGGCGGGAAAGAATACTGGTCATCATGGCGTTGAAGAAATTTAAGAGTCCCACCAGCCCGATGATAGCACAGAGGATACCACCTACCAGAAGGAACATCTGCCGGAACTGAGCAAATTCAGAGCGAGCCGTGGCCTTGCTTTCATACATCAAGGGCGAAAACTCACCGGCAGTGAGCTTCGATAGATATTGCTCTGCTTCGGCCTCGTCAACTTCGTCCGCTGTGTCGAACAGGTAGAGCATCGGAATGGCTGCACCACCGCTGTCCCTCTGTGCGGTGTCCACAGACAAAACTACGTCATATCCAAAACCACTATAGCGATAACTCATGGAATTCGGAAGATTTACCAAGGCGCAGACCGTGTACTCTACATCTCTGGCTCCATACAGTTTTTCCTGAAAGTACTCCTCCGGTGTAACTTCGGTGAGTTCCCCGGTGCGGCTGTCGATATATTTCACATCGTCCGCATAGGTAACGGTGATCGTGTCTCCCACCTTGGGGTAGTATTCAGGATTGCGCAGATTACCGTAGTCATCTAAGGAAACCGCAATGGCAATGGCGTTATTGTCCGGCTCCAACATGGGAGAAATATCTCCGTCGAACACTTGCAGCTTGTCAAACAGACTGTTATCCAGAGCCTCGATTCTGGTATCTCCCATCACCATATTGCCCCGGTGCTCCAGACGGCTCATATGGCTGTCCAACTGCTCGGCGCTTTCGTACCTTGCATAGTCCTGCCGCAGAGCATCCTCCGTCATCCACAGGTAGGCGGGTTTTCGCACAGCATATCCCGTGCCGGAAAGACTGGCCTTTGTGTTTGCTGCGATCTCCTCGATCTGTTCTGGCGTGATGAATTCATCTGCCGGGTTGTAACGGAAATAGTCGGGCGTGCTGACGATAAAATCGGCGCAGGTCATGGAGGATACATACTTCTCCATGCTGAAGCCGCCCACAAAGGCACACAGCGCATTGAACAGTGTACACCGACAGTGCCAGAGACACCACCACCAGCACCGTCTTTTTCTTGTTTCGTCCCAGATTGGCAAAGGCCATCTGATGGAGCTTCGCTCCCCGGAGGCTGCGTCCGTTTTTTCTGGTCTGCATCACATCCGTATATTTGGTAGCCTCCACCGGAGAGACCTTGGCTGCCATTTTTCCGGGCTTGGAACAGGACAAAAGCACCGTCAACAAGGCAAACAGCATGGACCCAAGGAAGATCACAGGCGAAGTGCTGATGGTGGTGATGCCTGTATCCAACTGGATGGAGTGCAAGACAACAGGCACCAAAACAGCGCCGATGCCGTAGCCCAGCAGCAGCCCCGCCGGAATACCGATCAGACAAGCAGAAGTGCCTGCTGGCGAATGATGCGTTTGAGCTGCCGGGGCGTTGTGCCAATGGTTTTCAGAAGTCCGTAAAACCGGATATCCCCTACAACAGAGATCTGAAAAATGTTATAGATGATAAGATACCCCGTGAAAATCACCAGCAGCAAAAAAGCTGCTATGGCGATCACAAGTTCCGGATCAAGCTTCGACTCCAGCTGGGATGAGGTATATCCCCAGTTGACGCCGATCCGGACGCTGTTGGGATCGGTAAAGCTGTCCCATGTGTAACCAAGATCGGTATCCACCTGCTCCATCTGCCCTCGAATGTTTGTGCCGGAGGCCAGCATGACATTCAAATCTGTGCGGAAAGGCTGTAAACCTGTTTTCACTGCCTGCGCTTCGATGTCATCTGCGTAATCACGGCTGATGTTGATGTAATGAACAGGCATTAGTTCATCATAGTCCCAATAGCCCACCAGCGTAAAGGTATCTGTTACAGTAAAGGCGGTTTGATCCTTGTCCGTAATGGAATAGGAAACCGTGACCTCGGCGCCCAGCTCCGGCGTTACGCCAAGCAGTTGCAACGCTGCCGTATCCATGGCTACCTCTTTGCCGCTTTCGGGCATCCGTCCGGTAGTAGGGGTTGCATAGCTCCATTTAGTGCAGTTGGCATCCATGTAGCTGATCTCTGCCGGTACTTTGGCAAAGACCCCCTCCGCAGTGATACCGATTACCTTCCGTGCCCCCGCAGCCTTCACCTTTGGGTGGGCAGCGATGCGTTCCGCCTGCTCGGGGGAAACATCCTTAAAGGTGCCATGCGCATAGCCGCCTACCTGCCGAAACTGGTAGGTTTCATAGCTGGCGTTCAGTGACAAGACAATGGTGAACATGGACGTAAATAGCAGCGTTGTCAGCGCAATGGCAAAAATGGCGATCAGATTGCGGCGACGGTTCGCATAAAGAGATTTTAAGCTGAGCTTTCGAATACATTTTCTGTTTTTGACATTCATCGCAGCCACCTCCCGTTAGTTCTGGGAGACGATCCGACCGTCTTCGATACGGATAATGCGGTCTGCCATCTGCGCAATTTCTTCGTTGTGAGTGATCATTACGATTGTCTGGGCGAACTTTTGACTGGTGACTTTCAAAAGGCTCAATACATCCTGACTGGTTTTGGAATCCAGATTACCTGTCGGTTCATCTGCCAGAATGATAGCGGGTGCTGCCGCCAGCGCACGGGCAATGGCTACCCGCTGCTGTTGACCGCCTGAGAGCTGATTGGGCAGCGCATCCAGACGATCATCCAGCCCAAGTGTCTGTACAATCTGCTGTACGAAATCCTTATTGACCTTGCCACCGTCCAGCTCAATGGGTAGAACAATATTTTCATACACATTCAGCACCGGAACAAGATTATATGCTTGGAACACAAAGCCGATTTTCCTGCGGCGGAAGATGGTCAGCGCTTCCTCCTTCAGGGAGAAAATATCCTGTCCGTCCACCATGACCGTGCCGCTTGTAGGGCGATCCAGCCCGCCCAGCATGTGCAGCAGCGTGGATTTGCCGGAGCCGGATGTGCCGACAATTGCAACAAATTCGCCCTTCTTTACACTTAAATCAACTCCATCCAACGCATGAACTGCGTTATTGCCGGAGCCATAAATCTTTTTCAGGTTTTTTGCCTGTAAAACTTCCATAAATGAGTACCTCCATGAAAAAATCTGTATGTATGAAAGGAAATGATCCTTTAATACATACAGATTATCGCATAGGAATCTTTCCACATTCTTTCCGGCGGAAAATGAAATCTAACAGTTTTGATAGAATTGTTATTATTTCGGCAGAAATATGGAAAACGTACTTCCTTTTCCCGGAACGGAAGCAACCTTGATATAACCGCCCTCGCCGGATATGATCTGTCGGGCAAGGTATAAGCCGATGCCGACCCCTTCTTGTTTCTGCACACTATTTGAGCGGTAAAAGCGAGCAAATATCTTCGCTTGCTCAGTTTCCGGTATGCCTGAACCGGTATCCGATATATCGATCCTTGCAAACATTTCATAGCTTACGGCAGAAATAGTAATGGTGCCATGCTCTGTATATTTGATGGCGTTGTCTACGATATTCGCCAGCGCTTCCTCTGTCCATTTGAAGTCGAATACAGCAAAAGCATCTGTATCCTGCATTTGCAAAGACAATCCTCTTTCAGAAGCCTTGGCAGTATATTGTTCTACCACACTTTCAAGCAGCGTCTGCAGCGCTGCTTGCTGAGGGGTGAGTGAAATGATCCCGTTTTCCAGTCTGGAAAGCTTTACGAGAGAATCGATCAGAAATCGCAGCTTTTCCGATTGTTTGTACAGCGCCTCCACATTTGCCTTCGCCGATGCAGGCAGAGTTTCCTCCATCAAAAGCTCGCTGTATAACAGCAGATTTGCAATCGGCGTTTTCGTCTGGTGGGAGATGTCCGCAATCAAGGCTTTGATTTTGTCTTTTTCCTGCGCTACATTTCGAGAAGATGCTTCTGCGGCAGAAAGATAGTGCGCAAACTTCGTTTCCAATGCAGACAGCCGGCTTTCATCAAAATTGGTTTCAGAAAAGGAGCCGGTCATGGCAGCGTCCAGCATCCTTTCGATTTCTTCCATCGTTTTTCTGGTCTTTCTCCGCTCCCATAACACAACAGCTGCCGCCGCCAGAAAACACAGCAGTATGATCACAATGCCGGTTTTATTCATCTTTTGTCACCCAGCTATAACCGATTCCATAGACGGTTTTAATATATTTCTGTGCGCCAAGCTTATCCCTCAGTCGCTTGATCGTAACGGATAAAGCATTTTCATCCACATATTCTGCGCCATCTGTCCAGATCCGGTCGACAAGGTCTCCACGGGTCATGGTGCGACCACGATTTTCAACAAGCAGACGCAGTAATTTTTGCTCTGTTTTGCTCAATTCCACTTTTGAATCTCCCACATAAAAGGTCATAGCCTCAAAGTCAAAGTGAAATAGATCCATATGGAACGGCGCGTTTTTATGGTTTGACGCTTGCTTTCGCAGTTGGGTATTCACCCTTGCCCGCAAAACCGAAAGAGAAAAGGGCTTGGTAATATAATCATCAGCGCCTCTCTCCAGTCCGTCTACGATGTCCAGATCGGTGTCGTTGGCAGTCAGCAGAATAACAGGAATATAGGGTGTGTTTTCCTTGACCTCCCGGAGCAGCTCAAGCCCACTGCCATCCGGCAGATTGATATCCAGCAGGATCAGGGATACACCGCCGCAAAGCAGCTGTTCCTTCGCCGTTTTTAGGTCTTGGCAGGAAATGATCTGCCGAGCATCTGCTTTCAGCGCTTTGCATAAGCCTTGATTCAAACCGATATCATCTTCAACAATCAGTAATTGCTCCATATATCTCACTCCCTCGTTATTCAAATGCCACCATCGTTTCCTTGGGCAATTTTTCGTCTCACAGTTCAGAAGATAGGCTACGGCCTTGTTCGCAAAGCGTGGTTTTTATCGTATCCCAATCGGCAAGGCGAATGATCTCTGCTGTGCCGTTCTCAAAATCAAATGAAATCTCGCCCCATTCGCCGTCGCAGTCTGCCTGATATTCGTAGATTGCGGCGGCGATTTCTTTTTTCGCTTGGTCTTGGATTTCTGTTTTAGCCGGACTGCATGGATTGCGCCCTCGGCAACCAACAATTCCGTCAACTTGTCCACTGCTTTTCGGTAGGCTCGTTCTGCACCGCTGGCTGTACTGCCCTCAAACATAACCGCCAGTTCTTCAAAGGTGGGGCGGTCTTTCCATGAGCTGACACGCCCACAGGTCATGCAAATTGCTAACCGTTTTTCGAGCAAGGTCTGTTCCCGGTAATTCAGTTTCTCAAATGCCCGTTGCACCTTTTCTGCCTGTATGCCGTTCCAGAGGATGTCGGTATAGTTCCAAGTATCATCCAAGGCAACATCTTCGCCGGTTTCCTCGCCATCCTCGTCTGTTACATAGAATGGCTGCTGATTGCGGATACCTCGCACAACTTTCAGATAGTCTTCGGCAAGAGCAAGATCACAGTTGTATTTCTTGGAAAATTCGTTGACCGCATCCTTGGTATTGTGGTACAGCCAAGCCATTGACCGCACCATTTTGTAATTGGTCAGAGAGGACACCGACCATTTTTCTTCACCCATGCGGAAACGGAGCATAGCATCCCGGATGAACGGGAAAATGTATGTAGCATACTCTGCACCCTTGGCAAGGTCATAGTCCATCAGCTTTTGGAGCATTTGCTCCCGGCAGGAGAGCTTTATATCTATAAATCGGTCTGTGTCATACAGATCGCCGCCATCCACACCGAGAAAGTCTTTGATGCGCTTGTTAAGCTGCGGCTCGTAGTGGTGTAGGAAGAATGAGAAATATATCAAATTCTTTTCCTGCAAGGCAGACAGGGATAGTATTCGTTCAGACTGCCCACCGCTGGCGGCTCCGGTTCCAGTTGGAAGATGCGCTCTGCCACATAGGGAATGATGCCGTCACCGTGCGGATTGACATGATGTTTCGGTATGTATCCAGTCATATTCCATGTAAAATCATTCAGCATAGCGCACCTCCTTCCGGTTTACCATATCAGTATTTAGAACTTTCTTTGCAAATACACCATATCCACCAACTGTACACCACCTTCATATATTGGGTGGTCATAATTGTCTGTAAAGAAATTTGGTATTATGTGAGAACGGACAAAACCACATTTTTCATAGAATGGTATTGTCAGTGGACTATCGCCCGTTCCAACTTGCAGAACAGCATATTGTCCGCTGTATTTCTCGATGATAAAGTCAATCAAAGCTTTTGCATAGCCTTTGCCTTGATATTCTGGAACTGTTGCAATGTTCTTAATTTCAAGCACACCATTTCTTTCGCCGGTTATGACACATTCGCTTTTAACTCCATTATCATCGAGGATATACATCCTGCCATTATCAAGATAGCAATCTACCATGTTTTCCTGCTCATCAGCCAATAACAGCAAATCCAGATATTCCTTTTTGTTTTCTGTAACCTCAATAATTTTCATTGTTTATACCTATAAGTTACTTTCAATGCTTCTTTTTTCAAAGCCGCCTGTCCCATCTCTTTTTCGTAATCACCTTTGGCATAGGCGACATTGCTCAGCGCTCGAAGCATTTTATCCTTTGCCAGCTTCTTCATAGCCTCCGCAAGATCAGCGTCCAGAGTACCACGCTTCACATAGCGGTTTATGGTGTTCAGCCGTTTCTCATAAATCTGTTTCACAGGATGATCGTCCGCAAGTTCTCGCTGTTCTCTACCTTTCAGATTACCGATCTGCCGGCAAGTGCGGTGCAGCTTGTCCCCCGGTGCATAGCCGCCGCAGTATTTGGTGTGCCTTGCGTTGGTGGTCAGAAACCACTTGCCGCAGATTTTGCATTTCTTCGGTGCATGACCAACACATAAGCCCTCAAAAAGATCAGACCGGAACATCCCTACAAAGGATACATAGTGCATCCGCTTGACCAGCTTTGCTACATCCTCGCTGGGACGAATGGCGGATACATACTGAACGGAATTGTTCAGGATAGACATCCAGGCATTGCCCTCTGTGATGGAAAACTCCGGCGGGAAATAATTGCCGAACATTCTGGCAAAGCCCTCTGCGGTGCGGTCAGCTTCGTTTCTGTCCGATTGTTCTGCAAAATCAAGCATCGCCGTTTGGTATTCCCCAAGGGAGTATGCCAGATGCCCAAACACAGCAGTATAACGTTGGAGTATGATTGCATCAGCATAGTTCGGAACTTCTTCGAAAGGCAAGGAATTGGTTGCGGCTTTTATAGCGAACTCCACATATTTCAGCGCATTGTCCGCAGTAAAAACCCTTTCTATCCGTTCCCTGTGCTTTGGTATATCCATATAGGAGAACGGCGGCGTTTTGCTGAGAATCTCTAACATTGTCAATGCAGCTTCCTTTGCCATAGGAAAGAGTGCAGAAGTATCCTGTCCGGCGTTTAATATTCCAAGCAGCAGATTGATTTTCTCGCATTGCTCGTTCATCCTTGAAATGGTATCCGCAGGGACATTCAGCGCATCACAGGCAAGCATGCCGACAGGGAATGTTTTGCCCTCATATATGACCGTATCCTGCCAGAAGTCCAATGTCATCAATTCTTGGTTCATGCTTACCCTCCTGTCCTGTTTTTTCATTTTTCTAATTATATCATGTAAATGTGAAGAAATCTACGTCCTCAGATAAGTTGTCCTGTTTTTGAAACAGGATT
>ENA-OQJC01000283-OQJC01000283.1-human-gut-metagenome-genome-assembly--contig:-NODE-283-length-15867-cov-3.910991_pt1 | contig 15867 bp, 12 predicted proteins | sample MGYA00242600_ERZ504766 | MGnify/ENA primary metagenome ERZ504766 (study PRJEB26092, sample SAMD00036364) | human gut metagenome | host: Homo sapiens | study: EMG produced TPA metagenomics assembly of...
CGATTCGGAGTTCCGTTTTGATACCCGGCCTCTGCCCAGCCTGCAGGGCATGGCGGGTGCAGACGGCCCGGTGGTGTACCTCTCCACCTGCTCCCGCAGTCTGGCTCCCAGCATCCGTATCGCCTATATGGTGCTGCCGGAGCATCTTCTGCCTGCATGGCGGAAAAAATACCGCCTGTACTCCGGCACGGTGAGCCGGTTCGAGCAGCAGACGCTGGCCCGCTTTATCACCGAGGGCTACTTCACCCGGCATCTGGCCCGGGAACGTGTGGCCTACAAGGCCCGGCGGGACGCACTGGCGGCAGCATTGAACACTGCCTTTGCTCCCGGTGAGCTGACCCTTGCGGGCCTGCACACCGGCCTGAACCTGCTGGCAAAGCTCAAAGACCCGCCGCCGGATGCTGCGCTGCGCTGCGCGGCGGAAGCCGAAGGCGTGCAGCTGAGCCTGCTGAGCGATTACGACCTGACCGGAGAAGCACCCTCAGCGGCGGGCACGCTGGTGCTGGGTTATGGCTCGCTGAAGGACGAGGCCTGCGCCTCGGTGGGCGAAACATTGAAAAAGGTCTGCATGGCAGCGCGGGAAGCATCCGTGACCGTGTAAGTGCCGCTGGCGGCATTCCACTGGCCGGGCAGGGCCTGCGCCGCCACAGCGGCGCTGTTGTTGGCAAGAAATTCCAGTGTGCGTTCCAAAGCGTCATAGTCCAGCGCGGTCAGGTCGGTGAGCAGGGCCGAACTGCTGGCACGCAAGGCATCCGGCAGGGTGGCGGGCAGCAGGTCCAGATCCTGCCGGAGAAAAGCATCCCACACGGCAGCGCGGGCCGCTGCGGTGCGTACTGGTGAAAAGGCTTCGTCGGCCTGCAACTGGCACAGGAATTCGTGCGCGTCCCCGGCGGAAATGCCCTGCACGGCCCGGCTGCGGCCATAGCGGGCAAGCTCTTCCTCGGTCAGTGCGCCGGTAAAGCCTACCCGCACCGGCCCGTACCGGCTGGCAATGCGCTCCAGCACATCGGGAGAAAAGGCCAGATACCTTGTGCCCTCCGGCAGGGCCAGCACCTGTGCCAGCGCTTCGCGGCAGCGGGCCGGGCCAGCGGCGGCATAGCAGCGGGCAAGGGACGTTTCTTCTTCTGCAAAAGGCACGGTGAGCACGGCAGGCACGCTGAGCAGATGCACGCAGTTCTGGCTGGCGTTCAGGTAGGCCAGCACAAAGCCGGGCTGTTCGCCGGAGACGCACAGCAGCACAGTGAGCTGGTCAGTGGTCTTGGGCAGCTGGATGGGTACACCGCTCTCGCTGCGGGCAGCCTGCCGCAGCTGGGTGCGCAGCTGCTGACGGGACAGCAGCACCGTGCCGCCCACCAGCGGCACCAGCACCAGCAGCGAAGCAAACAGTGCTGCCCAAAAGGGCTTCCAACCTCCACTGCGCATGGGATACACCGCCTTTCCTTTGCATAAAGCTTTGGCCTGCAGGCAAGACTTTATGCAGAAAAGGAGGCGTTTGCAGATGAAAACAAAAAAGAGACAGCACCGACCACAGAGAAAGAACGGGAGAACTTCTGGCTGGAGATCGGCCCCGCCAGCGCCTATTACGGCACAGATTCTTACGAGACCGCGAAAGAAAATGGCGATGCCAGCCCGGATGGCAAAGCCCGGGGGTTTGAAGGCGCAGAGCCGAAAGAAAAGTAAAATAAATTTATGGCAGCGCTATGATGAGGGAGGACAAAAGTAATACCAAAACAAAATTCATCTGTCGGCATAATAGATGAAAAAGCAGCGTATGATATACAAAATGTCTTGCGCACAAGGACAGAATATGGTATAGTCTTTCTATCGCGTACAACTGTGCGCCGGAAGAACTGAAAAAGACGTGCACGGCGGGGAAAGACCGTGCACTCTGGAGAAGCCCGCTTGTAAAGTGGGTGCCGAAGGTGTAAGGCCGCAGGGAAAGCGGCTGTATCTCTCAGGCAAAAGGACAGAGCCATCGTCTTTGCGCAATGGGGCGCAGCCGGGAATGCGGCGCACCCCGGCTGCGGAAAATGAGAGCGCTCCGATTTTTGCGGGCAGAGCCTTTGGTGGGTTCTGTCCGCTTTTGTTTTGTGTATAGGGGGAAAGAGAGAATGGTCGAGATGATCACGCAGGTGAACAATGCCATCAATGGCGTGGTGTGGGGGCCGTTTGGTCTGGCACTGCTGTTCTGCACCGGCTTCTGGATGAGCGCCCGCACGGGCTTTTTCCAGTTCCGCAAAATGGGCTACTGGCTCCGGCACACCATCGGCGCGATCTTCACCAACAAGGACATCACCGCGCACACCAGCAAGGAGGATATGGCCATCAGCCAGTTCCAGAGCATGTGCACGGCACTGGCGGGCACCATCGGCACCGGCAACATCGTGGGTGTGGCAACGGCCATCGTTTCCGGTGGGCCGGGTGCCATCTTCTGGATGTGGGTCATGGCATTGCTTGGCATGATGACCAGCTTTTCGGAGAATGTGCTGGGCGTGTACTACCGCCGCAAAAACGAAAAGGCGAGTGGTCGGGCGGTGCCATGTACTACCTCACCGATGGTCTTGGCGCAAAGAAGGGCTGCAAACAGCTGGGCAAGGTGCTGGCAGTGCTGTTTGCCTGCTTCTGCATTCTGGCTTCCTTCGGCATTGGCAACATGAGCCAGATCAATTCCATCGCGGGCAACATGAACGCTGCTTTTGGCGTACCGACCCTCGTCACCGGCCTGTGCCTGATGGTGGTCACGGCCCTTATCGTCATTGGCGGTTTGAAGCGCGTTGCCGCTGTTACCGAAAAGCTGGTGCCGCTCATGGCCCTGTTCTACATTGCAGGCGCGCTCATCATCGTAGTGCTGCACGCGGGCAACATCCCAGCGGCATTTGCGGCTATTTTCAAGGGTGCGTTCAACCTGAACGCGGCAGGCGGCGGTGCGCTGGGCTACGGCATCAGCCAAACCATCACCTGGGGCTTCAAGCGCGGTGCCTTCTCCAACGAAGCCGGTCTCGGCTCTGCCGTCATGGTCAACTCCGCTTCCAACGTCAAGGAGCCGGTGCATCAGGGCATGTGGGGCGTGTTTGAGGTGTTTGCCGATACCATCGTGGTCTGCACGCTCACTGCTCTGGTCATCCTGACCACCGGCGTGGTGGACCTGCAGAGCGGCGCTGTACTGGCCGGTGTGCAGGACAACGCATTGGTGGGTCAGGCCTTCACCGCCGCATTTGGCAGCTTTGGCCCCAAGTTCATTGCTGTTTCCATTCTGTTGTTTGCCTACTCCACTACGCTGGGCTGGAGCCACTACGGCACCAAGGCCGTGGAGTATCTCTTCGGCACCACAGGCAGCCGCATCTACAAGGTGGTCTTTGTGTGCATGACCGTGGTGGGTGCCACCATGAAGCTGGGCCTTGCGTGGGATCTTTCCGATACTTTCAACGGTCTGATGATGATCCCGAACCTGATCGGCGTGCTGGTGCTGTCCGGCACTGTGGTGGACATCACCCGCAACTACTTCGACCGCCGGGTGAAGGGCAAGGACATCGAACCCATGTGGTCGGCTTTCCTGGAGTACCAGAAGCAGGAGGAGGCCGAAGCCGCCGCAGAGGAAGCGGAGCTGGAAAAGGCCGCAAACGAATAAAATACCCAAAAGCAAGGGCTGTCTGTGAATGAGGACAGCCCTTGCTTTTGTCTGCTGCCCTGCCTTATAATAAATTAAAAAAACAGGGGAGGGAACAACCATGAGCGAATTTTCCCATCTGAAAAACAAACTCCTTGCCGAACAGGTGGAGGACGAAATTTACCACTATATTCTGGATACCCCGCTGGAACCGGGAGCCAAGCTGCCCAATGAATTTGAGCTGGGCGAAAAATTCGGTGTGGGCCGCAGCACGGTGCGCGAAGCCGTGAAGCTGCTTTCCAGCAAGGGCATCGTGGAGGTGCGGCGCGGCTCCGGCACCTATGTGGTCACGACCGCCAAGGGCCTTTCGGACCCGCTGAACCTGCGCAGCGTGCAGGACAAGAACGCACTGGCGCTGGATCTGGTGAACGTGCGCCTGTTGCTGGAACCGGGCATGGCCGAGATGGCAGCGCTGAACGCTTCCGACGAGGACATTGAGCGCATCCAGCGCCTGTGCGACCGGGTGGAGAGCAAGATCCACAGCGGTGATCTGTACATTGAGGACGATATCGCGTTCCACACCTGCATTGCCGAGAGCAGCAAGAACATGGTGGTGGAGCAGCTCATCCCCATTATCGATACGGCGGTCATGATGTTCGTGAACGTCACCCACAAAAAGCTGACGGAGGAGACCATCCTGACCCACCGCATGATCACCGAAGCCATTGCCCAGCATGACCCCATTGGTGCCCGGTCTGCCATGGTGATGCACCTGAACTTCAACCGCAACTGCATCCGAAAGCTTTACGACGGCGAATGGGAAACCTGATGCCGCTGCATTTTACGTCCCCGCACAGTGCAAGGTCTGTGCGGGGACTTTTTATGCCTGAAGCTGTCTGATGACTTTTTAAGACAAATGACACGGAAAAGTTGGAAAATGGGCTGAATTGTATGATGTATCCAAGATTTCAGAGCAGTGTGCACGAAAAAATGGGCTGGTTATTGTCATAAAGTGGGTTCTGACTGTGACAACTTGCAAACGAGGCGGGATTCGATTAGAATGAACATGTAAGATGTCCGACAGTCAAAAGGACGATTTGCAAAGCAGAAAAAGAGCATTTTGGAGGTATGATCATGGAACTGCGTTCTCAGGCAGTGCGTAAACTGGCACCGGAAAACGATCCGCTGAAGATCGGCATGGGCTGGAAGGTGGACGACCTTGCAAAGCCCCAGATCATGGTGGAGAGCACCTTTGGCGACAGCCACCCCGGCAGCGCCCATCTGGATCAGTTCGTGAAGGAGGCTGTACAGGCAGTCAACACCCACGGCGGCAAGGCTGCACGCTATTTTGCAACCGATATGTGCGACGGCATCGCACAGGGCCACGACGGAATCAACTACTCGCTGCCCCACCGTGACGCCATCGTGAATCTGGTGGAAGCTCAGGCCAACGCCACCGTGTACGACGGCGGCGTGTTCATCGCCAGCTGCGACAAGTCCATGCCGGCCATGCTGATGAGCATTGGCCGCCTGAAGGATATGAGCGCCATCGTAGTCACCGGCGGCGTGATGGAAGCCCACACCCTGCCCAAGAAGTACGTGGTCAACGACCCCGCCTGCGCCATCAACGACCTGCTGACGCTGGAACAGATCGGCAAGTTCGACGCATGGGAAAAGACGGGCGTGATCCCCAACGAGCAGCTGGACTACTACAAGCACAATGCCTGCCCCAGCTGCGGTGCCTGCTCCTTTATGGGCACCGCTTCTACCATGCAGATCATGGCCGAGGCTCTGGGCCTGATGCTGCCCGGCACCGCCCTGATGCCGGCCACCGCCCCGGAGCTAAAGCAGGCTGCCTATGATGCCGGCGTTCAGGTGATGAAGCTGGTGGCCGAGGGCATCAAGGCCAAGGACATCATCACCATGAAGAGCTTTGAAAACGCTATCATGGTGCACGCCGCCATCTCCGGCTCCACCAATGCCACCATGCATCTGCCCGCCATCGCCCACGAGTTCGGCTTTGAGATCGACGCCGATACCTTTGACCGGATGCACCGCGGCGCACACTATCTGCTGAACATCCGTCCTTCCGGCGACTGGCCCGCACAGTACTTCTACTATGCAGGCGGCGTGCCCCGTGTGATGGAAGAGATCAAGTCCATGCTGCATCTGGACGTGATGACCGTCACCGGCAAGACGCTGGGCGAAAACCTGGAAGACCTGAAGAAGAACGGCTTCTACGAGCACTGCGACGAGATCCTGCAGGAAAAGACCAAGGGTCTGGGCATCAAAGTCACCCGCGAGGATATCATCCACAGCTTTGACAACGCCAAGGGCACCGACGGCAGCATTGCTATCCTGAAGGGCAATCTGGCCCCGGAGGGCAGTGTCATCAAGCACACCGCCTGCCCCAAGAACATGTTCCACGCCACCCTGCGCGCAAAGCCCTTTGACAGCGAGGAAGAGTGCATCAGCGCCGTTCTGAACAAGCGGGTCCAGCCCGGAGATGCCATCTTCATCCGTTACGAAGGCCCCCGCGGCAGCGGCATGCCCGAGATGTTCTACACCGGCGAGGCCATCTGCGCCGACCCGAAGCTGGCTTCCAGCGTGGCGCTCATCACCGACGGCCGCTTCTCCGGCGCAAGCCGCGGCCCGGTCATCGGCCATGTCAGCCCGGAGGCCGCTGTGGGCGGCCCCATCGCTCTGGTGGAAGAGGGCGATCTCATCCGCATCGATGTGCCGAACCGTCAGCTTGCCATCGTGGGCGTGAACGGTGAGGAAAAGACCCCCGAAGAGATGGAGGCTATCCTTGCCCAGCGCCGTGCCAACTGGAAGCCCAAGGCTCCCAAGTACACCAAGGGCCTGCTGAAGCTCTACTCTCAGCACGCCGTCAGCCCCATGAAGGGTGCATATATGGAGTAAAAACGCTTCGTTTGCGATAAAAACCAAAAACAAAAATCAACTGTTCAGCGTTTTTTTGCTGAACGGTCCGGATAAAGTTACGCCAAAAACAAAAAAGCGGATATTGCTTCACCTATAAAAACCATCGAAATCCGGTGTCCGTCTGCGGGGACGGCGCTGAAATAAGACCCAAAGCACACAAAACATCAAAAAATGGAGGAAACGTTTATGACAGCTGTTGCAACCCCGGACGCCGCGCGGCTCGTGTTCGCCGCGGTGGCGGGCCTGATCCTTTTGCTCATCCTTATCATCAAGTTCAAAGTCCACGCCATGATCTCCATCCTGATCGGTGCGGTGGGCATCGGCCTGATGGCCGGTATGCCCCTGTCTGACATCATCGGCTCGGTCAACGAAGGTATCGGCAACACCTTAAAGGGCATCGCTCTTCTGGTGGGCCTTGGCTCCATGTTCGGTGCCATTCTGGAAGAATCCGGCGGCGCACAGACGCTGGCCGTGACCATGGTGCGCAAGTTCGGCGACGAAAAAGCCGCATGGGCGCTGGGTATCACAGGTCTGGTGGTGGCCATGCCGGTGTTCTTCGATGCCGGTCTGATCATCCTGATCCCGCTGGCCTTCTCTCTGGCAAAGCGCACCAAGCGCTCGGTCCTGTACTATGTCATCCCTCTGCTGGCCGGTCTGGCTGTCGGCCACGCCTTCATCCCTCCCACGCCGGGCCCCGTTCTGGTGGCCAGCATGCTGGGCGTTGATCTGGGCTGGGTCATCCTCATCGGCATCTTCTGCGGCATCTTCGCCATGATCGCTGCCGGTCCCATCTGGGGCTCCATCTGCGGCAAAAAGTATATGATCGAGGTGCCCGAGCACGTTGCACAGCAGGCAGACATCGACGAGAGCAAGCTGCCCAAGTTCGGCACCATCGTGGGCATCATCCTGATCCCGCTGGTCCTCATCATTGCAAACTCTGTGGCAAAAGTGGTGCCCGCTCTGGCTGGCATCCAGCCCGTTCTGGCCTTCCTCGGTGAGCCCTTCATGGCTCTGCTGCTGGCTACCATCGCTGCTATGTATCTGCTGGGCACCCGTCACGGCTATAACAATGCCCAGCTGGAAAAGATCATGACCAAGTCCCTTGAGCCCACCGGTATGATCCTGCTGGTCACTGCCTGCGGCGGCGTGCTGCGCTACATGCTGCAGAACTCCGGTCTGGGCGATGTCATCGGCAACGCCGTGGCAAACGCCAGCCTGCCGCTGGTTCTGGTGGCCTTCATCGTGGCTGCTCTGGTGCGCATCTCCGTTGGTTCCTCTACCGTGGCTATGACCATGGCAGCAGGCATCATCTCCGCCATGCCCGGCATCAGCGAACTCAGCCCGCTGTATCTGGCCTGCGTCACCGCTGCCATCGCCGGCGGCTCCACCGTGTGCTCTCACTTCAACGACTCCGGCTTCTGGCTGGTGAAGAGCCTTGTGGGCATGGACGAAAAGACCACCCTCAAGACCTGGACCATCATGGAAACTCTGGTTGGCGGTGTGGGCTTCCTGGTAGCACTCATCATCTCCTTCTTTGCTTAATCATCCTCATCTGCGGGGCTGTGCCTGCACACAGTCTGCACAATGCTTTGCAAATTCCTGAAATCTCCTCAGCACAGCAGACCCCCGGGCGGTTTACCGCCCGGGGGTCTGCTGCTTTCTGTATTATAAAAGCTTTCTGTATTATAAAAGAGGTAGGTCCGGCCCGGAGGCCAGCTGGATGAAGGCGTCCATTTCCCGGGTGCAGCATTTATCCTTGTGGTAGAACATCTGGCGGTACATGGTCAGCCGGAAGTCCGACACCTCCAGAATGCGCAGATCTCCTCTGGACGCAGGCTCGGCCACAGCGAAGCGCGGCAGCAGGGAAATGCCGGAGGAGCGCTCCAGCATCTTGATGATAAAGGAGGTATCGCTGATCTCAAGGCTGGGGGTCAGCTCGATCTGGCGGGAAGCCAGAAACCGGTCAAAGGTGCGGCGGTAGTTGGCGTTGCGTTCGGTGAGGAAGAAGGGCTTGTCCAGAAGCTCTGCCACCCGGTACGGCCGGGTGGCCGAGGTCGATGTCCGGGGAAGCCACGAACACCACTTCTTCCGGGATCTCGTTGCATTTGTGCCAGCTGTTGGAGTAGCGCGGCTCGTCCAGAATGCAGATGAGGTCCACCTCGCCGCGCTCCATCTTTTCGATCAGCTCTTCCGGGGAGCCGGTAGTGACCCGAAGGCTGACTTTGGGGTGTTCCACCCGGAACTGATGCATCAGGCCGGGCAGACGGAAAAAGCAGAGAGATTCCAGCGTGCCGATGTGCAGGCAGCCCTCCAGCTCGGCATCCTCGCTCAGGGCGCGGCGGGCGTTGTGGATGGTATCCAGAATGCTGTTGGCGTATTCCAGAAAGCACTGACCCTGTGCGGTCAGGATCACCCGCTTGCCCATGCGGTCGAACAGGCGCACACCCAGCTCTTCTTCCAGCGCTTTGATCTGCACGGTAACGGCAGACTGGGAATAGCCCAGACTTTCCGCTGCCTTGGAAAAGCTCTGGAACTGGGCGGCACGGATCAGGGTGTTCAGCTGGCGCACTTCCATGGCAAAACTCCTCTGCTATTAAGATTTTTAAACCATAACTTTATTTTTATGAATTTGAATCATGCATATGTCTATGTTAAACTAAATGTGTCAACACGTCAAGTGAAAATTTGACGTTTCGTGAAAGGCTGGCCGTGCGGGCTGCGGCGGAGAGAGCGCTGTCAGGTGCCGCACAAAGGTCAGGATAGGAAAAGGAGGATTTTATTCTTATGGAAAAGAAAAAATTCAAGCTCGGACTGCTGCCGAAGCTGCTCATCGCCATCGTGCTGGGCATCATCATCGGCCAGTTCTTCCCGGTGTGGTTCTGCCGGGTCGTCGTCACGGCATCCAGCATCTTCAGCTCGTTCCTGAAGTTCATCATCCCGCTGATGATCGTGGCCTACGTCACCATGGGCATTGCCGACCTGAAGAGCGGCGCAGGCAAGCTGCTGCTCATCACGGTGGCTCTGGCCTACGGCTCCACCCTGATCGCGGGCTCGGCATCCTATCTGGTGTCTGCAAGCCTGTTCCCCAGCTTCATGAGCGAAGGCGCTCTGGAACAGATCGCCGCCACGGCTGACAACTCTCTGGTCAGCTACATCTCCATCTCCATCCCTCCGCTGCTGGACACCCTGTCTGCCGTGGTGCTGGCCTTCGTGCTGGGCCTGTGCCTGTCCACCTTGCGCGGCAAGACCATCGGTGATACACTTTATAATGGCATGAAGGACTTCTCCGGCATCATCGATCAGGTGCTGCACAGCGTCATCATCCCGCTGCTGCCCCTGTACGTCTGCGGTACCTTCATCGACATGACCAAGTCCGGCAAGACCTACGCCATTCTGGGCATCCTGTGGAAGGTGTTCCTGGTGGTCATCATCATGCATCTGGTCTGCATCTTCCTGCAGTTCTGCGTTGCAGGCGCTGTGAGCCACAAGAGCCCCTTCAAGATGATCCGCAACCAGATCCCCGGCTACACCACCGCTCTGGGCACTCAGTCCTCTGCAGCCACCATCCCGGTCAACCTGCAGTGCGCTGCGGCTGATGGCGTGAGCGAGCAGATCCGCAACTTCGTGGTGCCTCTGTGCGCCAACATCCACATGGCAGGCTCCATGATCACCATTACCGCCTGCGCAACTGCCGTCTGCCTGATGAACCAGCTGCCCATCAGCCTTGCTACCGTGGTGCCCTTCATCATGACGCTGGGCGTTGCCATGGTGGCTTCTCCCGGTGCTCCCGGCGGCTCCATCATGACCGCTCTGCCCTTCCTGTACATGATCTTTGGCGCTGAGGCCGGTGACCCCAATGGCCCCATCTGCGCCATCATGGTGGCTCTGTACATCACTCAGGATTCCTTCGGCACTGCCTGCAACGTCTCCGGCGACAACGCCATCGGCGTGATCGTGGAGACCATCTACCAGAAGTTCATCAACAAGAGCAGCGCAAGCGTCTGATGCGCGGCGCGGTTCTTGACCTGACAGGAGTGACACCCCATGGCATTTATCAGTGTTTTTGATGTTCTGGGCCCGAACATGATCGGCCCTTCCAGCTCCCACACCGCAGGCGCGGAGATCATTGCCTTTCTGGCACAGAAGATGATCGCCCCGCCGCTGAAGCGGGCGGACTTTACCCTCTACGGCTCCTTTGCCAAGACCTACCACGGCCACGGCACCGACCGCGCCCTGCTGGGCGGCATCATGGGCTTTTCGGCCGATGATACCCGCATCCGGGATTCCTTTGCCATTGCCACCGACCGCGGCCTTGGCTACAGCTTCACCCCCAATGAGGTGGAGACCGACATCCACCCCAACACGGTGGATATCCGCATGGAGAATGCGGCCGGTCAGGTGATGACCGTGCGCGGTGAATCGCTGGGCGGCGGCAAGGTGCGCATCGTGCGGATCAACGGCGTGGAGGTGGACTTTACCGGCGAGTACAATGCCCTCATCGTGGTGCAGAAGGACAAGCCCGGCGTGGTGGCGCATATCTCAAAGATCCTCAGCGACCGCGGCGTGAACATCGCGTTCATGCGCCTGTTCCGCGAGGGAAAGGGACATACGGCTTATACCATCGTGGAGTCGGACGAGCGCCTGCCCGAGGGTGTGGATCAGCTGCTGCTGGCAAACCCGAACATCAACGATGTAATGGTCGTGCAGCCGTAAGGAGGGACGAGCGATGAACATGGATTTCAAGTCCGCCAAGGAGCTGCTGGACCTGTGCGAGGAAAACCAACTGCCCATTTCGGAAGTGATGCGCCAGCGGGAGTGCCTGCTGGGCGAAGTGCCCCGGGATGCTGTGGATCACCGCATGGCAAAGGCATGGAAGATCATGCACGCTTCTGCCACCCAGCCGCTGAAAAAGCCCATCAAATCCATGGGCGGCCTGATCGGCGGCGAGGCCAAAAAGCTGGAAACACATTATAATAAGAAGAAAAACATCTGCGGCGATGTGCTGCAGAAGGCCATGACCTACGCTATGGCCGTGCTGGAAGTGAACGCTTCCATGGGCCTGATCGTGGCTGCACCCACCGCAGGCTCTGCAGGCGTGGTGCCGGGCATGATGCTGGCTCTGCAGGAGTGCTACCGTATCTCCGACCAGCGCATCGTGGATGCCCTGTTCAACGCCGGTGCCGTGGGCTATCTTGCCATGCGCAACGCCACCGTGGCCGGTGCCGTGGGCGGCTGTCAGGCCGAGGTGGGCATTGCGTCTGCCATGGCTGCTTCTGCCGCCGTGGAGCTGATGGGCGGCAACCCGCAGCAGTGTCTGGATGCAGCTTCCACCGTGCTGATGAACATGCTGGGCCTTGTGTGCGACCCCGTAGGCGGGCTGGTGGAGTACCCCTGCCAGAACCGCAACGCTGCCGGTGTGGCCAACGCCCTCATTGCAGCAGAACTGTCCCTGAGCGGCATCCGTCAGCTGATCCCCTTCGACCAGATGCTGGACGCTATGTACGCTGTGGGCAAGCGCCTGCCCGCCGAGCTGCGCGAGACCGCCCTTGGCGGCTGTGCCGCCACCCCCGCGCCTGTGCCGCCTGCGGCCTGTGCAGCGGGAACTGATCTTTCAACATGCAGCGCCGCCGGTGTGAAAACGCCCGGCGGCGTTTTTGCGCGTTCGTGACCGGAAATGCCGGCCCAAACGGCGGGGCTTTGCATCTTTTTGTGCAAACACACCGAAAAGATGGCCGGGATGACTGGCGCTTGTCTGCGAAATGTGATAAACTAAACGTAGAAGTGCTCTGCGCAGTCCGTGCAGAGCGGCAAAAAAGATGATAAGTGAGGTCGTTTGTAATGAAGATCATTCGTGCAAAAGATTATGCGGATATGTCCCGCAAGGCAGCCAATATCATTTCGGCACAGGTCATTATGAAGCCCAACTGCGTGCTGGGTCTGGCGACCGGCGGCACCCCCGTGGGCGCGTATGCACAGCTGGTGGACTGGTACAACAAGGGCGACATCGATTTTTCTGAGGTGACCACCGTCAATCTGGACGAGTACCGCGGCCTGCCCAAGGAGCACCCGGAAAGCTACTGGAGCTTCATGCACCGCAACCTGTTCGACAAGGTGAACATCGACCCTGCAAAGATCAACCTGCCGGACGGCACCAACCCCGATGCAGAGGATGCCTGCGCAAAGTACAACCAGATCATCCACGCTGTGGGCGGCATCGACCTGCAGCTGCTGGGCATCGGCCACGACGGCCACATCGGCTTCAATGAGCCGGGCGAAGCCTTTGAGCTGGAGACCCACTGCGTGAACCTGACCCCCGAGACCATTGAGGCAAACAAGCGCTTCTTTGACGGCAATGTGGATCTGGTGCCCAAGCAGGCTTATACCATGGGCATCAAGACCATCATGCAGGCACGCAAGGTGCTCATGGTGGCAAACGGCGCAGGCAAGGCCGAGATCATCAAGAAGGCATTCTTTGGTCCCGTCACTCCGGAGGTGCCCGCAAGCATCCTGCAGATGCATCCGGACTTCACGCTGGTGGGCGACGAGGAAGCTCTGAGCCTGATCTGATCGTTCCACGCTCTGACTGCCGCACGGTGCAATGCCGTGCGGCAGTTTTTTGCTGCCAACGGCTTTACAATCGCGTAAAAAGGCGGTATTCTTTATACGATACTTTTCTCAGGGAGGAAACCATGGATATCCGCCAGCTGCACTACTTTCTGGTATTGTGCGATGAAATGAATTACAGCCGCGCGGCACAGCGGCTGTTTTTGTCACGGCAGGCACTGCGGCAGAGCATCTCTGCACTGGAAGCCGAGCTGTGCGGGCCGCTGTTCCTCAGCGCCCACCACAAGCTCACCCTTACCGACCGCGGCATGAGCCTGCAGCGCCATGCCGCGCCGGTAGTGGAGCAGTTCCAGCAGATGCAGGCATCCCTGCGGGCCGAGATCCAGTCGGCGCAGCCGGTGCGCATCGGCATCAGCGTGTCGCTGGTGCCGGACTACCTGCCCGGATTGGAGACCCAGCTAGACAAGTTCCGCCAGCAGTATCCCCATGTGGAGATGCGCTTCCGCATGATGGACAACGATGCGGTGGCGGACGATGTGGAGCAGGGGGAGCTGGACGCGGGTCTGGTCATCGATCTGGGCTGCGCTGCGCCGGTACTGGCCCGCACCACCCTGCGGGCAGACCCTGCCTGCCTGCTGGTGCCTCGGGGGCACGCGTTCTGGGATAAGGAGAGCATCCCGCTGGCAGAGCTGCGCGGTCAGCGGGTGCTGCTGCCCAGCTTGCGGCAGGATCTGTTCAGCCCGCTGTGGTCGGCCTGCGCCCGGTTGGGCTTTGCGCCGAATGCGGAGATCGGCCCCAGCTTTTATCAGGCCTATTATCTTGTGCAGGAGCAGCTTTGCACCTGTCTGACCCGCTATGAACCGGGGGCCAGACGGGAACTGGACCGTGTGCGGGATGTGCTGCTGGAAGATCTGCCCCCGCTGTGCGTCTCACTGGTGCAGCGGCGGGATCATTCCTCTGCCTACATCGACCTGCTGCGCAGCTACCTGATGGAGGTGCTGGGCGGTTCGGCCAGCCTGCCGCCCCGCCGCGGACGGCCCGCAAAGCCGTTCTACAATTTCCCGGTGCTGTCCAGTGCTGCGGCAAAGGCTGCACCGGCCCACCCGGTGCCCGGCACCCAGCTGGATTTTGCCGGCGGCACCAACTTCCGGGAGCTGGGCGGTTACGAAGCCGACGAGGGCAAGCATATCAAGTGGGGCCAGATCTGGCGCGGCATCCCTACCTGCAAGCTCACCGGTGAGGCCGACCGCGCGAAGCTGGACGCGCTGGGCCTGCGCCTGATCCTTGATCTGCGCAGCAGCGGGGAAGTGCAGAAAGAACCGGACTACGTACCGGACGGTGCACGTCTGGTGCAGATCTGCGGCTTGTGCGCCGAGGACGGCCATGAGATCTCCTTTGCGCCGGATGATATCGCCGCCCTGATGAAGGACCATGAAGAAAGCGCCGACGGCAGCACCTTCGTGCAGGCTATGTACGAGCGGATGCTGTTTGGCAACAAGGCGTTCAAGGAGCTGTTCCGTGCGCTGGAAGCAGGCGAGACCCCCATCCTGTTCCACTGCTCGGCCGGCAAGGACCGCACCGGCGTGGCGGCCATGCTCATTCTGCTGGCACTGGGCGCTTCGGATGAGACGATCTGTGCGGACTATGAGCGCACGAACCTCTGCCGCAAGGCTGAGATCGACGCAGTGCTGGCGGAGCACGCCGAAGAGATCGCGGCAAACCCGGCCTGCCGGATGCGCTATTACCGCAAGGCGGGCGTGGACCCGGCAACCGCACCCTTTGTGCTGCGCACCATCCGCGCAAAATACGGCAGCGCCGAGAACTATCTGGAAGCCGAATACGGCCTGACCCCTGCGCGCCTGATGCGGCTGCGCAGGATGTATCTGGAATAAACGGGAACGGGGACGGCATCCGGTGTGGATACTGTCCCTGTTTTCTGCACAAAATGTTCTGCGGGGCAGGGTTTTCCTCTTGACAAGCGGGCAATTGTTTCGTACTATAATTAGTAGTATGGAATAAAAGACGCTGTGTGCAGGTCGTTCCCGTGACCCGTGTCCCTTACAGGCAGAGCCTGCCTGTTTTTATATAAGATAGAACTGTAGATAGAAAAGCTTGCAGCCTGTTCGTGCGGCATTTGCCGTGCGTGTGGTCTTGTTGCCACTTTTTGCATTGAAAGCTCACTTATAAAAAATGTTTGCAGCCTACACCTGCCCTACAGCGTCTCCTGCTTATGATTCAGAATTTTGAATTTTAACAAAGGAGAGTGAAATGCGATGTCCACGATCATCTGGATCGTGATCTTGATCGTCGCGCTTGCTGCGGGCATCGGTGCAGGCTATTTTATTGGTTACAACAACCGTAAAAAGACCGCCGAAGCCCAGATCGGCAGCGCGGAAGCCGAGGCCACCCGTCTGGTGAACGAAGCGATCAAGACCGCAGAACAGAAGCGCAAGGAAGCGGTTCTGGAAGCAAAGGACGAGGCCTTCAAGCTGAAGGCCGAGGTGGATGCCCAGAAGGCAGAAGCCGATAAGGAGATCAAACAGCGCCGTGCGGAGATCAGCCGTCAGGAGAACCGCATCGACCAGAAGGAAACCGCCCTCGACCGCAAGACCGAGGTACTGGAAAAGAAGGAAGAGGAGCTGAAAAAGCGCGCCGCTGAGGCCGAGGAGCGTCTGGCCGAGATCGAGGCCCTGCGCGCCAAGGAGATGGAGCGTCTGGAGACGCTGGCTGGTCTGAGTCAGGAGGACGCCCGC
>ENA-OQJC01000286-OQJC01000286.1-human-gut-metagenome-genome-assembly--contig:-NODE-286-length-15744-cov-3.086764_pt1 | contig 15744 bp, 19 predicted proteins | sample MGYA00242600_ERZ504766 | MGnify/ENA primary metagenome ERZ504766 (study PRJEB26092, sample SAMD00036364) | human gut metagenome | host: Homo sapiens | study: EMG produced TPA metagenomics assembly of...
AAGATAACCCTTTGCTACATTTCCCAGCGAGTCTGTAAACGAGAATCTGGTTGCATTTCCTGCGACGGATTTCTTTACTTTTGCCTTGCAGGTGGCTGTCTTTTTCTTGTTTGTCTGTGAATAAGTAAAGGTAACCGACTTCTGACTGAGTTTCTTAATTTTGATCTTAACCCTGCCGTTCTTACTGCGCCAGGTTCCCAGATAATCCTACCGGGTTAAAAACATAAGCCCGTTCCAGAACCGGTGTTGGCGTTGCCGTAGGAATCGGTGTTGGGGTAGGTGTGGGCGTAGCTGCAGGTGTCGGTGTTACAGTGGGAACTCTTTCCAGTGCCGCGATCGCTTCTGCTTTTCTCTGCTCTCTGTCCACATTCTTTCTGTGTTGGAGCAGCAGAGTGCCTGCCAGCATAAGCAGGATAAACAGGATAATTACAATTATCAGAAGTTTTATAAGTCTTTTTTCTTTTTATTCCGTTTCTGTTTCCCGTTGTTTGTTACCGACAAATCTGCATCTCCTCTTCTGTTTCTTGTTCGTTACTTATTCTTTTCCATCCCAGCAATAGGTACAGAGTTTACATGGTGAAATTCCAATGGAAGCTTTCAGATCATCAAGTCTGTGGAATTTCAGTGATGTGAAATTCAGCTCCTTACGGATTTCTTCCAGCATTTCTTTATAATTTGTTGAATTTGGATCTGCATAGTCTGCCAGGACTTTATCACTGACATTCTCTCCCTCGCGTTTGGCGATCACACGTCTTGTGATCAGATCCATCTCCGATTTAGAACGTGAGAAATTCAGATATTTGCATCCATAAAGTAAAGGCGGACACGCAGGACGGATATGTACTTCTTTCGCACCATTTCTGTAAAGAAATTCCGTTGTTTCTCTCAACTGTGTTCCACGTACAATAGAATCATCGATCATCAGAAGACTCTTATCCTTGATCAGACGATGTACAGGAATCAGCTTCATTCTTGCGATAAGATTTCTCTGGCTCTGCTGTGTAGGCATAAATGATCTTGGCCAGGTTGGTGTATATTTGATAAACGGACGGGCAAAAGGCACACCGGACTGGTTCGCATATCCGATCGCATGGGCAATACCGGAATCCGGAACACCGGCTACAATATCGGGATTTACTTCTCCCCTGTCTCTCCTGGCCAGCATATCACCGCAATGATAACGCATTTCTTCTACATTCACACCCTCGTATGCCGAAGTAGGATATCCGTAATATACCCAGAGGAAAGAACAGATTCGCATCTCTTCCCCTGGTTTCTGCAGGGTTTCCACACCATCCGGAGTCACTGCAACAATTTCTCCGGGGCCCAGTTCTTTCAGGTCTTCATATCCAAGATTCAGGTATGCAAAGCTTTCAAAAGATACACAACAGGCATCTTCTTTCTTTCCCACAATCAGTGGAGTCCTTCCCAGACGGTCACGTGCTGCCAGAATCCCCTTTGGTGTCAGGATCAGCATGGTCATGGAACCTTCTATCACTTCCTGCGCATAACGGATTCCCTCAATCATGTTGTCTTTCTGATTGATCAGTGCAGCTACCATTTCTGTGGGATTTACGCTTCCTCCACTCATTTCCAGAAAATGAGTGCATCCGTTTTTAAAACAGTTGGCAATCAGTTCATCCATGTTATTGATCTTTCCAACTGTGGTAATTGCAAAGTTGCCAAGATGAGAGCGCACCAGAAGAGGCTGAGGTTCATTATCTGAAATACATCCGATTCCCAGATTTCCCTCCATCTCACCAATGTCACCATCAAATTTGGTCCTGAACGGCGCATTTTCAATGTTATGAATCACGCGGTCAAAACCACGTTTCTTATCATACACTGCCATTCCGCCTCTGCGTGTTCCCAGATGGGAATGATAATCAATTCCGAAGAAAAGGTCCAGAATGCAACTGGACTTTGATGCTACTCCAAAAATTCCACCCATTATCGTATTCTCCTTTTGTTCATCATCTTCAGGCAACTTTTATCATAATCCTCTTCGATAATCCATTTAAAAAGATTACTATAGCCCGTTTCATAACGTTTTCCTTCACTATAACAGTTCTTATCCTGCCAAATTGCTGTAAAAACAGTTATATCACACAACACTCCCATTATATAGAATGAAAATTTAGAAGTAAAGAGTTTTAATCTTATTTCTTTTCCTTGATGATACCTGTTCTGTATGCATCCAGCAGCTGGATCAATTCCTGTATTCTCTCTTTCAGCGCATGACCTGTATCTGTATCACCCACAAGCTGGCGTCTGGACATGTAGCTGACTGCCACTCGGTTCGATACAATATCAGTCTCTCTTGCCACAGCATCTGCTTTGGACGTAAACGGTTCATGAGCAGTAAGATTCAGTCCATAGGAATTATAGATCAGCGTATATCCGGCAATTCCCGTTACTTTCTGATATGGCTTGGAAAAACCACCGTCAATCACGATAACCTTTCCATCACATTTTATAGGACTTTCTCCTTCACTCTGGTGTACCGGAACATGGCCATTGATGATATGCCCTTTTTCCGGATCCAGACCAAATTCACGAAGCATATTATCTACCACTTCTTCATTCTCCCAGAGGCGGTAATAAGCATTCTTCTTCTCTTCATGTGTAGAAGGATCCTCTATGAAATATCTTTCAAAAGTACTCATCTTGCTCTTGCCAAACAATGGTGAATTCGGAGCTGCCCAGATATACCACATAATATCTCTGCCCTTCTTCTGTTCTTCTTTTCCTACAGAATAGAATGCTCTGCGCACATAGGTTTCCAGTACATCGTACAGTTCTTTTCCCTTGTAGCTTTTTCCATAAATCTGTACTTCCCGGAATGTTCCGTCTTCATTCAGAGGAATGCTTCCATGAAACAGAAGATTTCCGTTATATACTGTATAAAGCCCGCCTTTGTCAAGTAGGAGGCGGATGTGGTTTTGCAGTTTTTCACAGTTTCTGAATGCAGAGGACAGTTTGTCCATAACTTCTTTTTCTCCGGCTGTAAGTTCGTATGGATGTTTCCAGTCAATAGTCGGAAAATTATTGTCGCGAAGCGGATATTCTTTTCCGTCAGGCAGTGTGATCGTCCCTTTTTCCGGATTGATCCGATGAAGAAGTGCTCTGTCTTCCATCTGGAATTCTTTATGTCTGCGCACCAGTTTACCTTCTAATTTAAACTGGATCACAGCAATAGCCTTGTGCATTTTTTGCCCAGTTCTTCCTCAAGAACATTATAATTGGAAGCACCTTTCCTAGCAAAAATCTCGCAGGGATCATCCTTATACGCCTCCATCACAAAGGTCGCCAGAGGAAGCATATTGATTCCGTATCCATCCTCAAGAATATCCAGATTTCCGTAACGGATACTGTTTCTTACCACTGTTGCAATACAGGCTTTCTGTCCTGCTGCCGCACCCATCCAGACAACATCATGGTTTCCCCACTGAATATCCAGGGAGTGATACTGCATCAGGCGATCCATAATGAAATGTGGAGCAGGACCTCTGTCATAAATATCCCCCAGAATATGTAAATGATCCACGACCAGACGCTGGATCAGTTCTGCAAGCGCAATGATAAAATTCTCCGCACTGCCGATCTCAATGATCGTATTTACAATGGAATCATAATATGCCTCTTTATCGAGAACTTCCGCTTTCTCTGTGATCAGTTCTTCGATCACATAGGCATAATCTGTGGGAAGAGCTTTTCGTACTTTGGACCTGGTATATTTGGAGGCTGTTGTCTTACAGATTTCAATAAGACGGTAGAGCGTGATCTTATACCAGTTTTCCATATCTTCTTCCGTATCTTTGACAAGATCCATCTTCTCTTTCGGATAATAGATCAGAGTTGCCAGAGAACGCTTATCATTGTTACTTAATGTATGTCCAAACACATCATCAATCTTCTTCCTCACTGCACCGGAACCATTTCTGAGCACATGTAGAAAACGCCTGATACTCCCCATGAAGGTCTGACATAAAGTGTTCCGTTCCCTTCGGCAGATTCAGGATTGACTGAAGATTGATAATCTCCGTAGATGCCTTTCCGATTGTAGGATAAATTTCTGCAAGTCTCTGTAAATATCTAAGTTCGTCTTTCTTCATATCCATCTCCTGTTATCATATATTATGATGTCAGGGCATTTTATGTTGCTGTCTGCACCATGCCCTGCAACACACTTTGCGGTCACAGAATTTATGCTCATCCTGTAAAGTCAAATAATGACATCTGGTTCGACTGCGGGATATCTCCGAATAATTTCAGATCATCCATCAGATCAATAACCGTTTTGCTGACCTTTGTTCTGTCGCGGAAGTCGTCTTTTGACAAGTAATTTTCCCTGTTTTGCAGCATCAACCACTGCATCTGCCGCCTTATCTCCCAGTCCGTCAATAGTTGCAAGTGACGGCATCAGTTTCCCATCCACTATCTGAAATCTCTGTGCCTTGGCAGTATAAAGATCAATCGGTACAAATTCAAATCCACGTGCGTACATTTCCTGTACAATACGCATATCCTTCAGGGTATCCAGTTCTTTTTAGATGCTGAATCACCTTTTTTGCGAATTTCTGCCATATAATACTCCAGGCGTTCCTTTCCCATACACATCATCTCATAGGAGAACGCTGTGGCGCGGATACTGAAATATGCCGCATAGTATGCCAGTGGCTGAAACACCTTATACCACGCAATTCTGTACGCCATCATAACGTATGCTGCTGCATGAGCCTTCGGGAACATATACTTGATCAGCTTACAGGACCAGATATACCAGTCCGGAACTCCATGCTCTTTCATGGTCTCGATCCACTCATCACGAAGACCTTTTCCCTTACGGACGCTCTCCATGATCGTAAACGCAAGGCCACTTTCCACTCCTTTTCCGATAAGGTAGATCATAATATCGTCTCGGGTACAGATAGCTGTGGAAATGGTTGCCTTACCCTCCTGGATCAACACCTGGGCATTACCCAGCCATACATCCGTACCATGAGAAAGCCCTGCAATACGGATCAGGTCAGAGAAGTATTTCGGCTTGGTGTCAATAAGCATCTGCATGGCGAAATCTGTACCAAATTCCGGGATTCCCAGACATCCGAGCTTACATCCGCCAATATCTTCCGGTTCAATTTTCAAAGCCTTTGTACTTGCAAACAATGACATGACATCCCTCTGATCCAGGGGAACATCCCTTGCACTGATTCCCGTTAAATCCTCCAGCATTCGGATCATAGTGGGATCATCGTGTCCAAGTATATCAAGCTTCAGCAGGTTTCCGTCAATAGAATGGTAATCAAAATGTGTGGTGATAATGTCACTGTTCACATCATTCGCAGGGTGCTGGACAGGAGTAAATTTCTCAATCTCCTCACCTACAGGAAGTACGATAATGCCTCCCGGATGCTGTCCTGTTGTACGCCGCACGCCTGTACATCCCTGTACGATGCGGTTGATCTCACAGTAACGTTTATGCACACCACGCTCTTCAAAATAATTCTTCACATAACCAAATGCAGTTTTCTCCGCAAGCGTACCGATAGTCCCTGCCTTGAATGTCTGCCCCTTACCAAAAATAACCTCTGTATATCTGTGTGCATTAGCCTGATACTCTCCTGAAAAGTTAAGGTCAATATCCGGTTCCTTATCTCCCTTGAATCCAAGGAATGTCTCAAAAGGAATGTCAAACCCTTCCTTTTTCTATCCTGGTTCCACATTTCGGACAGATCTTATCCGGCATATCACATCCCGCCATACCTGCATACTGCTTTACTTCCGGTGAATCAAAATCACTGTATTTGCAGTCCGGATTAGGACAGAGATAATGCGGCGGCAGAGGATTTACCTCTGTGATACCGGACATTGTAGCTGCCAGAGAAGATCCTACAGAACCTCGCGAACCTACCAGATAACCATCTTCATTTGACTTCCATACAAGCTTCTGTGCAATGATATACATTACGGCATACCCATTGGAAATGATTGAATTCAGTTCCCTGTCAAGCCTGCTTTCCACAATCTCCGGCAATGGATCTCCATACATTTCATGCGCTTTTGTAAAACAGATATTCTTCAGATCCTGGTCGGAATTCTCAATGACCGGCGGGAATTTGTCCGGATGAATAGGTGATATCTTCTCAATCATATCTGCGATCTTATTTGTATTTGTAATGACAACTTCTTCTGCTTTCTCGCTTCCCAGATAGGCAAATTCTTCCAGCATTTCCTCTGTGGTACGTAAATACAACGGTGCCTGCTCATCTGCATCTGAGAATCCGTTTCCGGCCATAATGATCCTTCTGTAAATCTCATCCTGTGGATCCATGAAATGCACATCACAGGTTGCAACTACCGGTTTCTTAAACTGCTCTCCAAGCTTAACGATCTTCCTGTTTATCTCCTTCAGGTCTTCTTCGGAACTGATCATATCATGCTTATCATCTGCTATCATAAATCTGTTATTTCCAACAGGCTGGATCTCCAGGTAATCATAGAAATTTACCAGTCTGGCTATCTCAGTATCCGGTGCATTTCTCAGAATTGCCTGATACAGTTCCCCTGCTTCACAGGCACTTCCCACCAGAAGTCCGTCTCTGTACTGCTCCAGCACACTTTTGGGAACACGTGGACGTCTGTGATAATACTTCAGGTGCGACTGACTCACTAATTTATACAGATTAATGCGCCCTGTCTCATTTCTGGCAAAAATGATCACATGGTAGGTCGGCAGTTTCCTGATAGTATTTACAGAAACAGCTCCCTGCTCATTCAGCATATCCACATCCCGGATATCACGCTCTTCCAGCATCTTTACAAACTTCACAAAAATCTCTGCAGTACATGCGGCATCATCTACTGCCCGGTGATGATTTTCCAGTGAAACCCCAACTGCTTTTGCTACCGTATCCAGCTTAAATCTGTTCAATGCAGGAAGCAGGAAACGGGCCATACCGACCGTATCTACATAAGTAAAATCATGTGCGATTCCCAGTCTGTCACAGTTTTTCATAATAAATCCCATATCAAAGTCCGCATTGTGTGCAACCATAACCGCATCCTTGCTGAATTCAAGGAATTTCGGAAGCACTTCTTCGATAGTCGGGGCATCCATGACCATACTGTCATTGATACTGGTCAGCTGTTCAATGCGAAAAGGAATCGGTACCTTTGGATTTACAAATGTGGAAAAACGGTCCGTAATCTCACCATTTTCTACCAGTACGGCGCCAATCTCTATGATCTGACAGGTCAGCGAAGAAAAACCTGTTGTCTCAATATCAAAGACCACAAATCTACCGTTCAGCTTCTGACCTTTTCCATTGATCACCATACCTTTTAAATCATCTACCAGATAGCCTTCCATTCCATAAAGGACCTTAAAATCAGAATCCTTCGGCACACATCCGCCCCAGGCATCGAAACAGTGATTTGCCTCCGGAAACGCCTGTACAACCCCATGGTCTGTAATGGCAATGGCAGGATGTCCCCACTCATAAGCACGTTTCACCAGAGATTTGGCATCCGTAACCCCATCCATATCGCTCATCTTTGTATGACAGTGAAGCTCTACTCTTTTCTGTGGGCTGGTATCTACTCTGGCAGTTGTAAAATTGGCAATTTTCTTAATCCCGGCTATAGATGCAATAGTCAGTTCACTGTCAAAACGGTCTACTGTTGTCACACCGCGAAACTTCAGAAAAGCCCCCTTCTTTACATGTTCTGTCACTTCCGGCACCTGTTCATTGCGCAAAAACATCTTCACAACAATACTGTCCGTAAAGTCTGTGATCGGGAAGATAAGAATTGTTTTTTCATTACGGATTTCTCTGGCTTCAACCTCCATAACCTGTCCGCGGACGATCACCTCACCCATCTCACCGGTAATCGTCTCAAGTGTAACAGGCTCTCCTTCGAAATCTCTTCCATAGATAACATCCGGATTGCTGTCCCTTCTGAATCCACCCCGGAAATCTCCCTTCCTGTTGTCTTTGCGGTCTGCAAATGCAGCTTTTTGTCCTTCTTTTCCTGCTGTCCCTTATCAGTCTTTTTCTCTGCTTTCTTCTCTGCTGTTCCTGCTTCTTCAAACTGAGCCGGCTCTTCATTCTTACTGTTTAATTTCGCATGACGGATTACATTTTCCACTTCCTGAGCGATCTGCACTGCTGCATTCTTACGGTACTTACTTTCCTGCGTCTCCCTGAACTCAAGTTCCACCTTTAAGTCCATTCCACATCTTTCGCAGAAAACCTTCTGCAGATATTCGATCAGGATCCCGCTCTTTTCTCTGGCTATTACAGAATCAGGAAGGATCATATGAAGATCATTTTCTCCGGGAAAAGAAATCTGCGCCTGTCTGAACATATTGTATTCCAGCATATTGTAGCTGCGCAGTTCCAGTTCCATGCTGGATCTGTAAGTTTCCAGAAAGTTCTGAGGATTGTACTGACCGGAAAGGCGGAATTTCTCAATAACTGTAACTGTTACATTCAGTCCTGCAAAAATCTGTCTCTCTATCTGTTCTTCCAGTTCAAAGATATGCTTCTTATGAATCCAGCGTTCACTTTTTATATACACCCATATATGAGTTCTGGAAGGATTGCAGGACACTCTGGTCACAAAAACCATGTCCAGCAGTTCTTCCAGTTCTTTCTTCACTTTTAAGCTGGGAAATACGTCAAAAAAGTCTTTTTCCAAAATAAAATCTCCTCGTTGATCTGACAGGAAGTCTTCGTTCCAAATGTTACTTCCAGTTCAGAAGTTCTTCCCGCAACGTATCCAAAAGCTGATCTTCCGGAACTTTCTTTATGATTTCACCATGTTTGATCAGAAGTCCCACACCAACTCCGCCTGCAATTCCCGATATCTGCCTCTTTTGCTTCTCCGGGTCCGTTTACCACACAGCCCATAACTGCTACTTTAATATCAAGCGGGATATCCTGCACCATGGTTTCTACCTTATTTGCAAGACCGATCAGATCGATCTGTGTGCGTCCACAGGTTGGACATGACACAACTTCTATGCCACCTTTGCGAAGCCCCAGAGTTTTCAGGATACGTTTTGCGGATTTAATCTCTTCTAAAGGTGCTCCTGTAAGAGAGACACGAATGGTATCACCGATTCCCTGATTCAGGATGATCCCCAGTCCGATAGCAGATTTAATGTTTCCGGAATAAAGAGTTCCAGCTTCTGTGATTCCTACATGAAGTGGATAATTCGTCTTCTCCGCGATCAGTTCATGAGCCTTTGCACACATAAGGACATCCGAAGATTTGATGCTGATCACCAGATTGTCATATCCCAGGTCTTCGATGATATGAACTTTATCTAGCGCACTCTCCACCAGCCCCTCTGCAGTGACTCCATGATATTTCTCCACAAGTTCTTTCTCAAGAGAACCACTGTTTACACCAACACGAATGGGTATTCCTCGCTCCTTTGCCACATCAACCACTGCTTTGATTCGCTCTGTACTGCCGATATTTCCGGGATTGATCCGGATCTTATCTGCACCGTTTTCCATGGCTGCAATAGCAAGACGATAATCAAAATGGATATCTGCCACAAGTGGTATATGGATCTGTTTTTTGATTTCCTTCAGTGCTTTTGCAGCTTCCATAGTCGGTACTGCACAACGGATAATATCACAGCCAGCCTGCTCCAGTGCCAGGATCTGAGCTACTGTCTGTTCTACATCTTCAGTTTTTGTATTTGTCATGGACTGGATTAAAATCGGGTTGCCGCCGCCAATCTTTCTGTCTCCGATCTGAATCACTTTTGTATGATCTCTGTACATAATTTTCCTCTTCTCTCATTTATAGCAATTCCATAAATTACTACTGAACAGTTATCTGATTTCCAGAAGTTTTCTCTTCAGTTCTTCTTCCATGCGGTGCATTTCCATCTCTGCTGCCTGTCTCTTCTGACGGCCTTCCATCTGGATCCGCATCACATCATCCAGAGTCTGGATCAAATCTGCATTTGTCTTCTGCAGTGTTTCAAGGTCAACTATTCCACGCTCTGATTCTTTCGCTGTCTCAACCGTTGCCATATGAAGTGTCTCTGCATTCTTTCTGAGAAGTTCATTGGTAATATCTGTTACCTGTCTCTGTGCCTGTGCCGCTTCTGCAGAGTGAGCAATTCCCAGAGCAAGCACCATCTGACTTTTCCATAATGGAATTGTGTTTACGATCGTTGTCTGTATTTTCTCAACCATTACCGTATCATTATTCTGGATCAGCCGGATCTGAGGCGCTGTCTGCATGGCAATCGTACGGGTAAGTTCCAGATCATGCAGTTTCTTTTCAAATCTGCTGCATTTCTCATCCAGGTCTCTGGCTGCCTGCGCATCTTCGGGAAGCCCGCTCAGAGCTGCCTTATTTTTCATTTCTGCAAGCTTTCCGTTTCTGGTTTCTTCCAGTTTCTTTTTTCCGGCAAGAATATACATGGTAAGTTCTTTAAAATAATTCAGGTTCTGTTCATACATCTTGTCCAGCATAGCAGAATCTTTCATAAGGCGCACCTGATGTTGCTGAAGAGAATCTGTGATCTTCTCCACATTGGCTTGTGCTTTGTCATATTTGTTTTCAGATTTTCCATCTTAGAAGTCTGCTTTCTGAAAAATCCAAAGATTTTCCTCTCCTGTACATCGAAATCTTTCAGTTCTCCCACAACATTACTGATCAGTTCTCCAATCTCACCCAGATCCTGTGTCTTTACATTCTCAAGAGCTGTATCAGAAAAGTCCGCCATTTTTTTCTGGGTTCCTGCACCATACTGAAGAATCTGATTAGTATTCTCAATATCAATCTTTGCAGCAAAATCATTTACCATTTTCTGTTCTTCCGGTGTCAGTACAGGCACTTCTTCCTTCTGTGTCTGCTTTTTGGGGAGCACTTCTTCTTTCTTTTCAAACTCTCCAAGATCCGGCTCCAGTGTTAATGATGGTGTTTCCATTTCAAAATCTTTAAATTCGTTTCCCATGTCCTCTGCCGCTCCTTTTTATCCTTTTTTATTTTCAGTTCTTTTTCATTTTTGCAAAGTCATCATCTGTCAGACCTTCCTGTGCAAGCAGCGTATGAAGCACTGAAATATCACTTGAAACATCCCACGCAGTATCCTGAAAGACAGAATCCAGAAGTTTTTCAAATGCCTGATTCAGTGTATCCAATGTATCCTCTATCTCCTTTTTGGATGCCTGGATATTCTCTCCCTGCACAGGCTGCTGATCCATTTCTTCATATGCATCCAGCAGCTTTACTGTCATGGGCAGATAATAATTCATCAGTTTCTTCAGATCCGGAATAATCTCCGGATGCTTCTGCGCCCGTTCAAAAATCTTCTCCACAATCAGTTCCATTCTGGATATTTTTGCAGAAATCTCCATTCCAGGAATCGCATCGTTGCTCCTGTGAATCTTATCCAGAAATTCATTTCCTTTATCCAGCACTTCCTGCACTTCAGGCGGTGTGTTCTTTCTGTTTCTCTCCTGTTCAGCCTGATGTTTTTCTTCTTCCTGTTTCTTCTGCTCAAGTGCCTTCTGCGTCTGCGTATATTGCAGATAAGTCTCATTACTGGTGATCAGACAAGTTTCCTGCTCATCAATATGTCCCTGACGGAACCATCTGTCATCAATCATCTTTTTAATATCTTTTTTAACGAATTTCACCGGCTTATTTACTGCTGCAGATAATTGTTCAAAATTACAGTATGTGTGATTTCCCAGTGTGTCAATATACTTTTGAAAACGTTCCAGTTTACCCAGTTTTTTAATGCCGCCTGCGAGAAGTCCCACTCCTGTCAAAGCTCCGACTGCCATAAAACAGGTTCCACCGGTCACAAGGGAACTCATATGCCCCACCGCTCCAAAGATGCTAAGGACCAGAGTTCCCAGTCCCATTCCACTGGCAAGGATTCCACCTGAAACAGCAATCATCATACCTTTCATTCTTCCCCCGGTGTTCCTTTCATAAAGAGTCAGCATCTTCTCTTTTGCTTTCTCCTTCTCAATTCTCTGACGTTCCTGCTCCTGTTCACGTTCCCGCCTGCGCTTTTCTTCAAATTCTTTTGTTTTATTGCGGTATACCCCGGAATCACCGGACTGACTGTTTCCGGTTCCAAATACATTATTCAGACCATTTTTGATTGCCTCGCTTCCGGAATCTACAGCAGAATTTACTGCGCTGTTAACAGTCTGTCCCACCGTCTGCTTAATATCCTCGGTCATCTGGCGGTAATCTTTAGTAGAAACTGCTGTGTCTATGATCTTTTTTATTTTGTCTCCAAGTTCTCCTAATTCATCAAAATTCTCGCTCATATTTTCCTCCATTTTCTATTCCATATTATAGCGAAATCCTCTATAAAAAACAAGACTGGCGGATTTTTTGTTACTGTATGTGAACAGTAACACGATTTTTCAATTTTTCATTAAAATTGGAAATTTCCCATTGAACTTAGCAGACAAAAGTTTTACAATGGTAAAGAGATAAACAGTAATCACACTTGTAAATACTGTAAATATGTGTGAACGGAGGAAAGATTCATTATGGAAAAAAAGAATATCGACTGGAGCAGCTTAGGCTTCGGTTACGTACAGACCGATTATCGTTATGTATCTAAATTCAAAGACGGCGCATGGGATGCCGGAGAACTGACAACAGATCCTAATGTAACACTGAACGAATGTGCAGGTGTTTTCCAGTATGCGCAGACAGTTTTCGAAGGAATGAAGGCTTACACTACAGAAGACGGACATATCGTTACTTTCCGTCCTGACTTAAATGCAGAACGTATGGCAAACTCAGCAAAGAGACTTGAAATGCCTGTATTCCCGGAAGACCGTTTTGTTGATGCAATTGTTCAGACTGTAAAAGCTAACGCAGCATATGTTCCACCATACGGTTCAGGCGCAACTTTATATGTTCGTCCATATATGATGGGTACTAACCCGGTTATCGGTGTAAAACCTGCTGATGAGTATATGTTCCGCGTATTCACTACACCTGTAGGACCATACTTCAAAGGCGGTGCTAAACCAATCACAATCCGCGTCAGTGATTTCGACCGCGCTGCACCTCATGGAACAGGCCATATCAAAGCAGGTCTTAACTATGCAATGAGCTTGCATGCAATCGTAGATGCTCACAAGAACGGATTCGATGAGAACATGTATCTAGATGCAGCTACACGTACCAAAGTAGAAGAAACAGGCGGTGCTAACTTCATCTTCGTTACAAAAGACGGCAAAGTTGTCACACCGAAGTCCAACAGTATCCTTCCTTCTATCACACGTCGTTCCTTAATCTATGTTGCCAAGGAATACCTGGGATTAGAAGCTGAGGAAAGAGAAATATACTTCGATGAAGTGAAAGATTTCGCTGAATGTGGTCTCTGCGGTACTGCTGCAGTTATCTCTCCTGTCGGAAAGATTGTTGACCATGGTAAAGAAATCTGTTTCCCAAGCGGAATGGAGAAAATGGGTCCGGTTATCCAGAAACTCTATGACACATTAACAGGTATCCAGATGGGACGTATCCAGGCTCCGGAAGGATGGCTGAAAGTTATTGAATAAATAACATCTGACTGCCAGACAGTTAACGTCTTTCAACATCAGAAGAATTGTTGCTGTTCATACACTGCTATCCCGCTGAGAACGTAATGAACAGTAACGTAGATTTTCACTATACAAAAATATCCCTCAGAATCAGTTTAAACACATTCTGAGGGATATTTTTTCTTTTATATCACTGGCTTTTCCGGCTCTGCTTTGTTCCTTCTATTTCTTTCTCTCATACTTCACAAACTGATACTCCAGATCAAAGTATGTCTGCTCATCGCTCTCTCCCGTAATTTCCCATTCATCATCTTCGTCCAGATTTGGGAAATGACTGTCTGCTTCATATGCAAAGTCAATCTTTGTCACATGAGCTACATCACAATACGGAAGCATCTGCGCATAAATGCTGTCACCACCTATACAGTAAACATCTTCTGCCGGATATTTCTTTATCTCTTCCAGCGCTTCTTCAATACTGTGTACTATGATCGCACCCTTTACCTCATATTCTTTATTGGATGTGATCACAATATTGATCCTGTTTTTAAGCGGAAGTCCGTTTGGAAAACTTTCCAGTAGTTTTTCTTCCCATCACTACTACTTTTCCACTTGTTTCCTCACGAAACATCTTCATATCTGCCGGAATACTTACCAGAAGCTGGTTGTTCTTGCCGATTCCCCAGTTTTTATCTGCTGCTACGATAACATTCATTTGAATTTTCCTCTCTTGATTTTATATTGTCAATTTAAGTCAGGCGAATAAAATCATCCGCATTCGCTACTTGCTCATAACCAGATAATTGCTCCACAGTTTGATTAAACGGCAATCGGAATATTCTTAATCTGCGGCCATGTCTCATAATTCTCCACAATCAGGTCATCTGTTGTAAACTGATAGAAATCTTTTACTTCCGGATTCAGTTTCACAACAGGTGCAGGATATGGTTTTCTCTGGATCAGTTCCTTTATCAGCGGGATATGACGGTCATAGATATGGCAGTCTGCCACTACATGAAGCAGTTCCCCTGCTTCCATATCACATACCTGAGCCATCATCATAAGCAGAAGTGCATACTGACATACATTCCAGTTATTCGCTGCAAGGATATCCTGTGAACGCTGATTGAGGATTGCATTCAGAGTCAGCTTATCGTTCCCCGGTGTCTGTGTCACATTAAATGTCATGGAATATGCACAGGGATACAGATTCATCTCATGGAGATCCTGATTCACATAAATATTGGTCATAATTCTTCGGCTAAACGGATTATTTTTCAGATCATAGATTACACGATCTACTTGATCCATCATTCCTTCCCGGTACTGATGCTTTACCTGCATCTGATACCCATAAGCTTTCCCGATTGAACCATCCTCATCTGCCCAACTATCCCATATGTGAGAATTCAAGTCATGGATATTATTTGATTTTTCTGCCAAATCCAGAGCATCTCATCTACACAACTCTTGATTCCTGTCCGGCGGGAGTGTCAGTGCCGGGAATTCCTTTGACAGATCATAGCGATTTACTACTCCAAACTTCTTGATTGTATACGCATAACTCCCGTCTTCCCACTTTGGTCGCACTTTTTCTCCTTCTGTGCTCGTACCGTTGTCAATAATATCACGGCACATATCGATAAACACTTTATCTGCGTAACTCATATATCTTCTCCTTTTATCAATTCCTTTTCCGCTCTTCCGGCTCATTTACTTCCGCCTGCTCTCACGGATCTGCAATATTATTCAATATCTTATCCAAATTCTTTCTAAGAGCTTCTGTTTCCCTCTTTGTCATCCCTCTCGTCAGTTCTCTGTCCAGCTTGCGCCTGTCAGCTTCCATTTTTCTCTAATATCATAAGCTTTTTCCGTAAGATAAATTATCTTTTTTCTTCTGTCGTTTGCATTCGGTACACAGAAAATATATCCTTTTTCATCTAAGCGCTTCAGTATTCCGGTCACAGTCGGATTTTTCAGATTCAGATTTTTCTCCACATCTCTCTGACTCACTTCATCTTTACTCGTATGAAACAAATAATCGAGCACCGCGCACTGGGATGATGTGATTCCTATTTTTTTTCAATCGTTCATTAAGATCTTTTTCATATACATTATTGACCTGTTTTATGATAAAACCGATCGGCAAACTCCGATTTTCCATCTGCACTCCTTATTCGGACTT
>ENA-OQJC01000287-OQJC01000287.1-human-gut-metagenome-genome-assembly--contig:-NODE-287-length-15729-cov-3.599346_pt1 | contig 15729 bp, 18 predicted proteins | sample MGYA00242600_ERZ504766 | MGnify/ENA primary metagenome ERZ504766 (study PRJEB26092, sample SAMD00036364) | human gut metagenome | host: Homo sapiens | study: EMG produced TPA metagenomics assembly of...
TGATAAACTGCGGAGCTGTTATTCGGTGTAGAGCTGCACAGAGAAGAGGATGATTTAAATTATAGAGGTAGTTGGATATGAGAAAGCAGTGAATGTCTGTGATCGGATCTGCCTGAAATTACAAAAAGTTTTGATATCAACTTAATTATTTTAGTATCTTATAAGGTTGAAAAAAGCACTTTGCTGTGATACAATCTTGAAGATTTAAGGAAAAATAGTGATAGACACAATATAAAGATAAGAAAGGGAGATTGTATGAAAGCATTTCTGATATTAGAAGATGGCCATGTGTTTAAAGGTACAAGCATTGGTTCGACAAGAGACGTTATCAGCGAAATCGTCTTTAATACTTCCATGACCGGTTATCTGGAAGTAATGACCGACCCTTCCTATGCAGGACAGGCAGTATGTATGACTTATCCCCTCATTGGGAATTACGGAATCTGTTATGATGACCAGGAGTCATCAAAGCCATGGGTGGACGGCTTTATTGTCCGCGAATTATCCCGTGTCCCAAGTAATTTCAGAAGCGTGGACACGATTCAGCATTTCTTAACAAAACATGATATTCCAGGTATTGCCGGAATTGATACCAGAGCATTGACGAAGATCCTTCGTGAGAAAGGTACCATGAACGGTATGATCACCGTCAATGAAAATTACGATTTAGATACAATTATCCCCCAGTTAAAAGCATATACAACAGGTAAGGTAGTAGAGAAGGTAACATGCCGCGAGAAAGAAGTCTTAAAAGGCGACGGTCCGAAAGTAGCACTTCTTGACCTGGGAGCAAAGAGAAACATTGCACGTTCCCTGAATGAAAGAGGATGTGAGGTTACAATTTATCCGGCACTGACACCTGCGGAAGAGATCCTGGAGGCAAATCCGGATGGCATTATGTTAAGTAACGGCCCTGGAGACCCAAAGGAATGTACTTCTATTATAAAGGAATAAAAAAATTATATGATTCTGAAGTTCCGATCTTTGCAATCTGTCTTGGACATCAGCTGATGGCACTTGCAACAGGCGGAGATACCCATAAGATGAAATACGGACACAGAGGCGGAAACCATCCGGTCAAAGACCTTGCAACAGGACGTGTTTACATTTCTTCACAGAACCATGGCTATGTAGTAGATGCTGAGGGACTTGAAGAGAAAAACATTGCAAAACCTGCATTCGTTAACGTCAATGACGGCACAAACGAAGGTATGGCATACGAAGGAAAGAACATCTTTACTGTACAGTTCCATCCTGAAGCATGCCCGGGACCGCAGGATTCCAGTTACCTGTTTGACAGATTTATGGATATGATGGGAGGAAATAAATAATGCCAAGAAATAAAGACATTAAAAAAGTACTTGTAATTGGTTCCGGCCCGATTATCATCGGCCAGGCAGCAGAGTTTGACTATGCAGGAACACAGGCATGCCGTTCCCTGAAAGAAGAAGGCATTGAGGTTGTTCTTCTTAACTCCAACCCTGCAACCATCATGACAGATAAAGATATCGCTGACAGAGTTTATATCGAGCCTCTGACAGTAGAAGTAGTAGAACAGCTTATCCTGAAAGAGAAACCGGACAGCGTCCTTCCTACACTGGGCGGCCAGGCGGGATTAAACCTTGCTATGGAGCTGGATGAGAAAGGTTTCCTCAAAGAACACAATATAAGACTGATCGGTACAACTGCCCAGACAATCAAGAAAGCGGAGGACCGTCAGGAATTTAAAGATACCATGGAGAAGATCGGTGAGCCGATCGCAGCATCCAAGGTTGTTACAACAGTAGAAGATGGTCTTGCATTTACAAACACCATTGGTTATCCGGTAGTTCTCCGTCCTGCTTACACACTCGGTGGAAGCGGCGGCGGTATCGCTCATAATGAATATGAACTTCGTGAAATTCTGGAGAATGGTCTTCGTCTTTCACGTGTAGGTGAAGTTCTGGTAGAGCGTTGCATCGCAGGATGGAAAGAGATTGAATATGAAGTAATGCGTGACAGCGCAGGAAACTGCATCACAGTCTGCAACATGGAGAACATTGATCCGGTTGGTGTCCACACAGGTGACTCTATCGTAGTTGCTCCATCTCAGACACTGGGAGATAAAGAATATCAGATGCTCCGTACTTCAGCCCTGAACATCATCACAGAACTTGGAATCACAGGTGGATGTAACGTTCAGTACGCTCTGAAACCGGACAGCTTTGAATACTGTGTAATCGAGGTAAACCCGCGTGTAAGCCGTTCCTCTGCACTTGCAAGTAAGGCAACAGGTTACCCGATCGCAAAGGTTGCAGCAAAGATTGCCCTGGGTTACACACTGGATGAGATCCCGAATGCGATCACAGGAAAAACATATGCAAGTTTCGAGCCAATGCTTGACTACTGCGTAGTTAAGATCCCGAGACTTCCATTTGATAAATTTATAACTGCAAAGAGAACCCTTACTACTCAGATGAAGGCAACAGGTGAGGTTATGAGTATCTGCCATAACTTCGAAGGTGCCCTGATGAAAGCCATCCGTTCTCTTGAACAGCACGTAGACAGCCTGATGTCCTATGATTTCACACAGCTTACAGACGAGGAACTCCTTGCAGAGCTGGAAATCGTAGATGACCGCAGAATCTGGAAAATCGCAGAAGCAATCCGCCGCGGTATGCCGCAGTCCATGCTTCATGACATTACCAAGATTGATATCTGGTTCATTGATAAGCTGGCAATCCTTGTTGGAATGGAAAATGCACTTAAAACCAGAAAGCTTACAAAAGAGCTTCTTCTGGAAGCAAAGCGCATGGAATTTCCGGATTATATCATTGCTCGTCTGACAGGTAAAACAGAAGAAGAAATCAAAGCTCTTCGTGAAGAATACCAGATCAAAGCAGCATACAAGATGGTTGATACCTGTGCAGCAGAGTTTGCTGCAGCAACACCATATTACTATTCTGTATACGGCGATGAAGGCACAGAGAATGAAGCAGTAGCAACACCGGATAAAAAGAAAATCCTGGTACTTGGTTCCGGTCCGATCCGTATCGGCCAGGGTATTGAGTTCGACTTCTGTTCCGTACACTGTACATGGGCATTTGCAAAAGAAGGCTATGAGACCATCATCATCAACAACAACCCGGAAACAGTAAGTACAGACTTTGATATTGCAGATAAACTGTATTTCGAGCCTCTGACACCGGAAGATGTTGAGAATGTAGTAAATATCGAGAAACCGGACGGAGCAGTTGTACAGTTCGGTGGTCAGACAGCTATCAAATTAACAGAAGCACTGACAAAGATGGGCGTTAAGATTCTCGGAACATCTGCGGAGAACGTAGATGCAGCAGAGGACCGTGAGCTCTTTGATGAGATTCTTGAAAAATGCGAGATCCCGAGACCAAAGGGACAGACAGTATTTACTGCTGAGGAAGCTAAGAAAGCAGCAAATGAGCTGGGTTATCCTGTTCTGGTTCGTCCTTCCTATGTACTTGGTGGTCAGGGCATGAGAATCGCTGTAAGCGATGAGGACGTAGAAGAGTATATCGGTGTGATCAACCAGATCGCACAGGAGCACCCGATCCTTGTTGATAAATACCTGATGGGTAAGGAAATCGAAGTAGATGCTGTATGCGATGGCGAGGATATCCTGATTCCTGGTATCATGGAACATATCGAGCGTGCCGGAATTCACTCCGGTGACAGTATCTCTGTATATCCGGCTAAGACCATCAGCGAAAAAGCAAAAGAGACAATTGCAGAATACACCAGACGTCTTGCAAGAGCACTGCATGTTATCGGTATGATCAACATCCAGTTCATTGTTCTTGGAGATGATGTATATGTAATCGAGGTTAATCCCCGTTCCAGCCGTACTGTACCGTACATCAGCAAGGTAACAGGAATCCCGATCGTTCCTCTTGCAACTAAGGTAATCCTTGGATACAAGCTGAAAGACATGGGCTATGAACCGGGACTTCAGCCGGAAGCAAAACACTATGCGATCAAGATGCCTGTATTCTCATTTGAGAAGATCCGCGGCGCTGATATCAGTCTTAAGGCCGGAAATGAAGTCAACAGGTGAGTGCCTTGGTATTGCTGAGACATTCAATGAAGCGCTTTACAAAGCATTTATCGGAGCAGGTATCCGTCTTCCGAAACATAAAAACATGATCATCACTGTCAAAGACGAAGACAAACAGGATATCATCCCGATCGCAAGAAGATTCGAAGCACTTGGATACAGAATCTATGCTACACTGGGAACTGCAAAAGTCCTCAAAGAAAACGGAATCAAAGTTATCCGTACAAATAAGCTGGAGCAGCCTGCACCGAACCTTATGGACCTTATCCTTGGTCATAAGATCGACGTCGTCATCGATACTCCGCCACAGGGCGTAGAGCATCAGAAGGATGGTTTCGTCATCAGACGTAACGCCATCGAGACAGGTGTCAATGTCCTTACTTCTCTGGATACAGCAGAAGCACTGGCAACCAGCCTTGAGAATACAGACCTGAACAATTTATCTCTTATTGATATTGCTACGATTGCAAGAAGATAAAGAACTGATAAATAATATGAAATGATGAAAAGCAGCCGTAATTTTCTCTGTCGGAGAAAAGGCGGCTGTTTTTATCTTATAGAATCAGCAGGAAAAATCAGATTACAGTTGTATCAGTGGCATGGTGTGTAATATAATCATATGAGTATTTACAGTGAGTCAGATAGATATATGTGGGTCTTTTACATTACTTATTATCTGGCAGAAACCTGTCTGATCCGGTTGAAAATCGTTGTAAATAAGAATAACAACAAAAAGAAAACAGGAAGGGAAAGATTATGGATTTTATTGAACTGTTAAAGGTCATTTTCCTTGGGATTGTAGAGGGAATCACAGAATGGCTCCCGATCAGCAGTACCGGACATATGATCCTGGTGGATGAGTTCCTGAAACTGAATGTGACAGAGGATTTTAAGAATCTGTTTTTCGTAGTGATCCAGCTTGGCGCGATCCTCGCGGTTGTAGTTCTCTACTGGAACAAATTGTGGCCGTTTTATATCAGACCAATTTCAAAGAAACAGCAGGCAGTGCTTAACAGGCATGGTGCAGTGTCCAGAGGAATTCTTACTTTTGTGGAGAAGTTCTGTGATAAAGAGAAATGGGTACTCTGGTTTAAAATTATAGTAGCCTGTATACCGACGATTGTTATCGCACTTCCGTTTAATGATGTCATTGAAGAGAAATTTAATAACTATGTAGTAGTTGCCATTGCACTGATCGTATATGGTATCCTCTTCATTGTCATTGAGAATTATAACAAGAGAAGAAGACCAACCTGTACAAATCTGGAAAATCTGTCATTTAAGACTGCACTCATCATCGGTCTGTTCCAGGTACTCTCCGTAGTTCCGGGTACATCCCGTTCAGGTTCCACCATTATCGGTGGTATCCTTGCAGGAACCTCCCGTACAGTAGCAGCAGAATTTACTTTCTTCCTGGGAATCCCGGTCATGTTCGGAGCCAGCCTTCTGAAAATCCTGAAATTCGGTTTCTCTTTCACAGGAACAGAGGTGATGATCCTGATCGTGGGAATGGTAGTGGCATTTGTAGTTTCCATTATCGCAATCAAATTCCTGATGGGATACATAAAGAAACATGACTTTAAGGCATTCGGATGGTACAGAATCGCACTTGGTATTCTGGTGCTTGGATACTTTATCGGAAAAACACTTCTTGGTTAATGCATAAGAAAAGCCCTGCTGTATAAGCGGCATGTACGTCATAAGCGTATATCCCGGACAGCAGGGCTTTTTATTATGTTACAGGTTTCTTATATGGTTTCTTATATGCAGATCATTTCGCCGGTATAAGAGGTATCATAACCTGTCAGATGATGAATCTCAGTTTTGAAATCTTCAGACTGTACAATTTCCACAAGAGCAGAGAACCCCGGCTTTCTCACAGATTCCGCAGGAATTGCCAGATACATCTGCATATCAGTCACAGGGACGAAATCAAGTCCCGGAAAGTAACGTGCGATCATTTCTTCTCCAAAAGCAACATTCGCTCTGTGCTCAAAAACAGCAGATGCAGATGACATATCAGAGACAGCTTCATTTCTGTATCCGCTGATCTTTTCAGAAGAGATTCCCCGTTCTTTTAACAGGCGGTCCAGATAAACCCTGCGGGCACTTCCTTTTTCACGATTCATAAAAACAACTTTCGGATTCGTCAGGTCCTCTACAGAAGAAATTTTTTCAGGATTTCCGGCCTGTACATAGAAGCCGACAGAGTATTTATATAAAGAAAGAAGTACTAGAGGGATTCCGGGAACCAGGTGACGGATATCATCTACATCCAGACTGGTAGCAGCGATATGTGCCTTTTCGAAATACAGGGAATAAAGTCCGTTATAGTCATTCATATGAGACTGCAGGACAGGAAGCCCATCAGGATGAGCGGACATTTTGCCGAGAAGAAGTTCCAGGGCAGCAGAAGTCTGGCCGCCTAAAATGATACCACTGGAATGAAGCAGATAATCTCTCTTCAGCAGAGAGCTCTCAGGTTCAAAATTAACAGAAGTGTATGGAATATCCTGCCCGCTTTCGGAATTGCCGGAACTGCTTCTGTTAAGATACTGTGTCAACTGCTCTTCGCTGACCCTGAGTTGTTTTCCGATTTTGGAAGATTCCAGCTCACCGCGCTTGATAAGTTCATAGACCGTTGTCTTTTTGATCTTCAAACGGTCTGCGACCTCCTGAGCTGTGTAAAGTTTATTCATCGATACCTACCATGACATTAGTAGCCTTGATCACTGCATAAGCATCAGAACCTACTTTCAGGTTTAATTCTTTAACTGCTGCACAGGAGATGGTTGCTGTGATAATGTTTCCGCCGCCGATATCAATAGAAACGATGGAGTTTACAGCTCCGTTATTGATACTTACTACTTTACCCTTTAACTGATTGCGTGCACTTAATTTCATGATAATTACCTCACTGTTTATTATTTTTTCTATAGATTTATCGTTACTGTTCACACACCACTATTCCGCGAGGTGTTTTGGCATGGATATGCCAAAATCCCGAGACATACAAGCCAAAATTCCATTGCCACAGGCAATCTGGAATGAATTTTGGCTACGTTACTGAGAACGGAGTGAACAGTAACGATTTATCTGATACCCGATTAAAGGCCGGAAAGTTGTTTATGGCAGTAAAAATAAGGCTTTCGACCTTTTATCATTTACATGATAACATATACAAATAAAATTGACAAGAATACAAAAGTTTTGTACAATAGATACAAAAGGAAACAAAACTGAATAAAACAAAACGAAACTAAATGAAAGGCGGCAAAAATATGAGAAAGAAATTAATTGCAGCAATGATGGCAGGAGTACTGAGCGCAGGAATGCTCAGCACAGGAGTTTTCGCAGCAGATACAGACTTAAAAGGTGAAGTCAACACATTCATCGCAGCAAGCTTAAGCAATGCAATGGAAGAAATCCAGAAAAATTTCAATGAGACATATCCTGATGTTGAAATCCTCTACAATGCAGACAGCTCAGGTACATTACAGACACAGATCGAAGAGGGCGCACGTTGCGATATCTTCTTCTCAGCAGCTGATAAACAGATGAATGCTCTGGTAGACGAAAATCTGGCTAAGAAAGATACTGTAGAAGATATCCTTGAGAATAAAGTCGTTCTGATCAAACCTAAGGATGGAGAAACAAAAGTTACAGGATTTGAGAACATTACAGATGCAGCCAATATTGCACTTGCAGGTGACAGTGTTCCGGTTGGACAGTATGCCAGAGAAATTTTTGACAACCTTGGAATTACAGATGAAGTAAATAAGATGGAGATCAATGAAGGTAAGAACGTATCTGAAGTTCTTGCAGCAGTAAGCGAAGGAAGTAATGAGATCGGTATCGTTTATGCTACAGATGCAGCTCCGTTGTAGATAAAGTAGACGTTATCGCAGAAGCTCCGGCTGATGCACTGAAGACACCTGTTCTCTATCCGGTAGGTCTTATCGAAGACAAAGAGGCATCTGAGGATGATACAGCAGCTACAGAAGCATTCCTTGAGTACATCAAATCTGACGACGCTATGAAAGTATTCGAGAAATACGGATTCACAGCATACAAAGCAGATGATGCTTCCGAAACAGATGATAAAGATGCAGAAGCAACAGAAGAAGCAGATGACACAGAAACAAATGCTGAGACAGAGACAACAGAGGAAGCTAAATAAGAATGAGTGAATTTCTGGCAGAAATAAACTGGAGTCCCTTGTGGATTTCATTGAAAACAGGTTTCACAGCGACTGTGATCGCGTTCTTTCTGGGAATATTCTTTGCGAGACTGGTAATGAAGATGAAACCTTTTTCCAGAGGCATACTGGATGGTATTCTGACCATGCCTCTGGTACTTCCCCCGACAGTGGCCGGTTTCATTCTGCTTCTGCTGTTCAGCCTGAGACGTCCGTTCGGGCATTTCTGCTGGATAATTTTGACATTAAGATCGTACAGACCTGGAAGGGCTGCGTGATCGCAGCATCTGTAATTGCGTTTCCGCTGATGTATCGAAATGCACGCGCTGCATTTGAACAGGTGGATGTGAATCTGATCGCAGCAGGCAAGACACTTGGCATGAGTGACAGAAGAATCTTCTGGACAGTTGTCATGCCGACAGCAGGACCCGGAATCGCATCCGGTACAGTCCTTGCCTTTGCCAGAGCAATCGGAGAATACGGTGCTACATCCATGCTCGCAGGAAACATTCTTGGCAAGACCAGAACCGTTTCCGTTGCCATTGCTTCGGAGACTGCGGCAGGAAATTATGGCATGGCCGGTTTCTGGGTAGTTGTGATCTTGATCATTTCATTTGTGATCGTTGCGGCGATCAATATCGTTTCCGGTAAGGGAATGAAGATGGGCAGGTGGATGTAATGGCAGTCAGTGTGGATATTGAGAAGAAACTTCATGGCTTCACTCTGAAAGTAAAGCTGGAGAGTGATGGTTCTCCAATGGGGATCCTTGGAGCATCCGGAAGCGGAAAAAGTATGACTCTGCGCTGTATTGCAGGAATCCAGACACCGGACTCAGGAAGAATTGTTGTAAATGATAAAGTTCTTTTTGATTCAGAAAAGAAAATCAATCTTAAACCGCAGGAGAGGAAGGTTGGCTATCTTTTTCAGAACTATGCACTTTTTCCTACCATGACTGTAGAGAAGAATATTGCATGCGGATACAGAGGGGATAAGAAACATCTTAAGGCAAAAGTGGCAGATTACATAGAGCGCTATCAGCTTAACGGGCTGGAGAAACGTTATCCGGGACAGCTTTCCGGAGGTCAGCAGCAGCGTGTCGCACTGGCACGAATGATGATCGGAGAACCGGAAGTCATCCTTCTGGATGAACCGTTCTCAGCACTGGATGGATATCTGAAAGATATCATGCAGCGTGATATGCAGAACTTTCTTAATGAGTACACAGGTGATATGATTCTGGTCACTCACAGCCGTGATGAGGCTTACAAGTTCTGCGGACATCTGACAATTCTGGACAGCGGTCAGGCACTTACTACAGGAGAAACCAAGAAACTCTTTGAACGACCCGGTATTCTGCAGGCGGCCAGACTGACAGGGTGTAAAAATTTCTCAACTGTACAGAAAATGGGAAAACACAGTATTTATGCAGTGGACTGGGATCTGATGCTGCAGACCGAAGATGTGGTGCCGGATGATGTTACGCATGTGGGAATCCGCGGTCACTGGATGAAAGGTGCATCTGAAGGCGGAGAGAACCACATGGAAGTGGAAGTTATGGAATATATTGAAACGACCTTTGAACATCAGTATTTACTGAAGAACAAGAAAGGCGGAGACTGTCAGCCGGTCTGGTGGATGTGCCCCAAAGGAAATTTTGAGGAAGATCCGCATGCAAAAGTTCCGAAATATATCCATTTTCCGGAAGAGCATCTGATGCTGCTGAAAGAAGCGAAATAGAATATATAAGAAATAATAAAAAGCGTTTTATTTTCAACAGAGATTTCTGGTGAAGATATAACGCTTTTTTAACCGAATCAAGTAAGTCCCTGCGGAGCAGTTATTCGGTGTAGAATCGCGTAGCCATGTAGCTGTAAGAGTCTGCCGGTTTGATCACGCAGATGGATGTTATCAAATTGTCTGAGAAATCTATGACGGATGATTCTTAGAATATTTTATGTAGTCCACAACCATCATCGCCAGTTTAAATGTCAGTGCATCTTCAAACGCGCGGATATCCAGTCCGAATTTTCTCTGGAGTTTTTCGAAACGGTACACCAGAGTATTTCTGTGTACATAAAGCTGTCTGGAGGTCTCGGAGAGATTCAGGTTATTTTCAAAGAAGGTACGGATGGTGATCAGGGTTTCTTCGTCAATAGAATCCAGAGTTTCCTCTTTGAAGATCTCGTCGATAAACATTTCACATATGGAAACAGGAAGCTGGTAGATCAGTCTGCCGATTCCAAGCTGGTTATATCCGAATACATTTTTATCTGCGTAGAAAATCTTGCCTACTTCAAGGGCTGTATGTGCTTCCTTGTATGCGTCTGGAAGCCTGGAAATATCCTCTGCCAGATTACTGTAGGCAACCCATGCGGAAGTCATTGCTTCTGTATTTAACATATCTACAAGCATATATGCAATTGATTCCAGATCCTCATAAGTTTCTGTAGACTGTAATTCTCTGATGATGATAATCCCTGTATCATCAATAGCTGTGATGAAATCTCTGGTACGGGCAGAGAAAATATTCCGGATCGTAGCGAGAGCGTTCTCATCCTTGGTCTGTTTGGTTTCCACAAGAAATACGGCACGCTGAACAGAAGTTGCAATGTGCAGTTTCTTGGCGCAGTTAAAGGCATCTACATCAGAATAACTACCAAGGAGAAGATTCTGCATAAAGGTATTCTTGTCGCTTTTCTCTGCATAGGCAGCCAGGAGACTCTGTACCTGGCATACAGCCAGCTCTCCGATGGTAGCAGTACTTTCTGCTTTTCCCCATACGATCAGAATATAGGAGATGGAATGGTTCTCCATGATCTTATACAGGCAGCAGCTTGTATTGGAAACACACAGGGCACTGCTTTGGCGAAATTCTTCCAGTTTTGATTCTGCAGGAAGTTTTTTATCACAGGTAGAGAGAAAGATATGGTTATCAGAATCCAGCAGACAGAAATCAATCTGGCTGATATTCTTCCAGTCTGTCAGGCATTTCTGTAAAATCTGTTGTATTTTCATTAGGTCAATCCTTTCTTTTGGGGTATGAGTCAGCTTATAGCAATCCTTGCAAATTGTCTGATCGAAGTAATCAGGCAGCCAATTCTATATTATAACATAAAAACCCGGGGAAAACTCCCCGGGTTTATTAAAGATTCCTGAAAATTAGTTGCAGATTGTAAGTTCTGTTTCTTTATCAAAGAAATGAGATTTTTCCATATCGAATGCGAATTTGATCGGATCACCGGTCTTAGCTGTTGTACGAGGATCAACTCGTGCTGTAACCTGAGTTCCGTTTACATCGAAGTATAAGAATACTTCAGCTCCGAGAAGCTCGTAAACTTTAACTACGGATGTCATCGGTGCGCTTGGAGAAGCTTCGATGAACATCTGGGAATCATGGATATCTTCCGGACGGATACCGAGAACAACTGTTTTACCTACATAGCCGCCATCTTTAAGAGCTTTTGCTTTAGCAGCTGGGATAACCAGTTCATGCTCGCCAACTTTAGCGATAAGGTTGCCACCTTTTTCGGAGATAACAGCGTCAAGGAAGTTCATCTGCGGAGATCCCATGAATCCTGCAACGAATAAGTTGCCTGGTTTCTGATACAGGTTCTGAGGTGTATCTACCTGCTGAACAACACCGTCTTTCATAACAACGATTCTGGTACCAAGAGTCATAGCCTCTGTCTGGTCATGTGTTACATAGATGATTGTAGCACCCAGTCTCTGGTGGATCTTGGAAATCTCGATACGCATCTGTACACGAAGTTTAGCATCCAGGTTGGAAAGAGGCTCATCCATAAGGAATACCTTAGGATTACGTACGATAGCACGTCCCATAGCAACACGCTGTCTCTGACCACCGGAAAGAGCCTTCGGTTTACGATCAAGAAGTTTCTCAAGGTCAAGGATTCTTGCAGCTTCACGAACTGCTTTATCAATCTGGTCTTTCGGAACTTTACGAAGTTTAAGTCCGAATGCCATGTTATCATATACTGTCATATGAGGATACAGAGCGTAGTTCTGGAATACCATTGCGATATCACGGTCTTTAGGCTCTACATCGTTCATAACTTTGTCACCAATCTTTAATGTACCGCCGGAAATTTCTTCCAGACCGGCAATCATACGAAGTGTAGTAGATTTACCACATCCTGAAGGTCCTACGAAAATGATGAATTCTTTATCTTCGATCTCCAGATTGAAATCTTTAACTGCCTGGAAACCATTTGGGTAAGTTTTGTTAATGTGCTGTAATGATAAGCTTGCCATGATTATTATTCTCCAAAATTATTTCATAGTGTTTTTGCTGATTGATTACTCGTTTTTTCATCTGTAGACAGTATAGCGAAAAGGAGGGGGGATGGCTAGGGAAGAATCGTACAAAGATTTTTTTTGTTTCTTGTCATTCTGACGAAAAGCCGTAACCAGTATCTGGGGATTCCGTCAAACTGTCAAAAGACATAAGAAAAACGCAGGACAAAATGACGAAATTCTGTCTGCGTTTTTCAAAATTGGAGTTAAAATATGGCTCTTTTTTACTACCTGTTACTCAAAGTATATATAAGATTATGGTTTGGCTGAATCAAGTCAAAAATCTCTGACAATATGAAGGAACGGATGAGAAGAGACGAATATCGGGCTAAAATTACAGGAGGATCAGAGAAAGCAAATCATCAGGAAGCATTTTGCGCAAATTCTGTGTTGACCAGTTCTGCATACGGTGTACGTTCCTTCAGTTCTCCTGCGTCTTCCAGGATATCCTGCAGCAGTTCAAATCCATCCTGCCCGAACACCAGATTTTCTTTCCAGGTATCCTGATCGTAATAACGTTTTACGATGGCTGTGATGGTATCCAGATCTGTTTCAGGGAACTGAGGCTCGATGATTTCTGCAATTTCTTCAGGAGTGTGGCTCTGGACAAAATCCATACCTTTTTGCAGAGCATCAGTAAATTTTTGCATGATATCAGGATTTTTTTCCATATAGCTGGTTCTGGCACTGTAGGAGGTGTATGGTACGTAGCCGGAGTCAACGCCCAGGGATGCCACAACATACCCGGCACCTTGCTTTTCAAGAGCAGTAGCAGACGGCTCAAATTCTACGGTGAAATCGGCTGAATCATCTCCGGTAAAGGCAGCAGCAGTAGCGCCGAAGTCAATGCTCTGGTCAATAGACAGATCTTTCTCAGGGTCAAGACCATTCTTTTTCAGGATATACTCAAATACCATTTCCGGCATGCCACCTTTGCGGCCGCCAAGAACTTTCCTGCCCTTCAGATCTTCCCATTTAAAATCCGGCATTTCTTCTCTTGCCACAAGGAAATTTCCGGCTCGCTGGGTAAGCTGCGCAAAATTCACAACAGGATCAGTAGCTCCTTCCTGATAGGCATAGATAGATGCTTCTGCTCCCATAAATCCGATATCTGCCTCACCGGAAATCAGAGCAGTCAGAACTTTATCCGCACCGAATCCAGTTATCAATGTCAGATCCAGACCTTCTTCCGAAAAATATCCCTCTTCGATTGCCACATACTGTGGCGCATAGAAGATTGAGTGTGCGACTTCATTCAACGTAACTTTCGTAAGTTTTTCCTCTCCCCCATCCTTCTCTGCAGCAAAAGCTGTCATCGGCAGCGCAGTCACCGCCAGAATAACTGCTGCCGCTAGTGAAATCCATTTTTTATTTTTCATGCAGATACTCCTTTTGAGACTTCTGCTGTTAGGATATTCCCTCAACTCAAAAATGGTGCATTTTTTCTTGATAATTCATTTATATATTTCTAAAAGTAAAATATAATTGACTTTTATACAAATAAATGATATCTTATAGTCATCAGGGAGGTGAAGCAAGCTTGCCAAAGAATATTGCTATCAAAGTAGCACGAGCACAAAAGGATATGACGCAGAAGGCATTGGCGGAGGCTGCCGGTATTTCGCGGCAGACTATGAATGCAATCGAAAAGGGTGAATACAATCCAACAATCAAGCTATGCCGAAGAATCTGCCGTATCTTGGATAAGAGTCTGGATGATTTATTTTGGGAGGATGACGAGGATGAAGAAAACGAAAAGTAATCTGGATGAATTACAGGAACTGAAACTTCTGAAGATTGAGCACAATGGATGCTGGCTGGCTTTCTGGGGATTGCTGGCTGTAATACTGACCCAGATAGCCATAGGAAATGACAGCAAACAGGATCTTTCCGGAGAATGGATCGTATTTATGTGCCTTGCTTTATATCTTACAGTAGGATGCATAAGAAACGGAATCTGGGACAGAAAGCTGAAACCAAATTTTAAGAACAATATCATGGCCAGTAGCATCGCCGCAGTTGTTATGGGGATTTTGTGGTTTATCATTTCTTATCGGAATTATCACAAACTCGTCGGTTCCATTGCAACTGGAGTTATTATGTTTTTTTCTATAGAGATTTTATGTTTCCTTGCATTAACGCTTACTTCTAAAATTTATAAAAAAAGACTGAAAAAGCTTGAAGATGATTCTGAGGATGAATGATGATACCTGGGGAAAAGCCAGAGGGGACTGTATTTGAGCCATCAAACACGTCCCCCTTGGTCCTTGGTCAATGTATAAAAATGTCCTTGCCGAATATAATTTAAAACAAAGATGATTTCTGATTGACTTTCTTAGTTATATCAGTTATATTATCTTTAGTGATCAGATTGCAGAAACTTGAGAAGCCTGCGATCGGGGGAGGGTGCCGAGGCCCCTCTCCTTTTTCTTTATCTGGAACATTTTGCAGCGAGGTACATATGAGCAAACCATTTATTACATATACCGCACAAGTTGAAAAACTGAAAAATGAAAAAAATCTAGTTATTACAGATGATGACTTTGCGGTAGAATCCTTGCAAAATATCAGTTACTATGCACTAATTGGCGGATACAAGCATCCTTTTATTGATATTCATACCCGCAAATATATTAATGAAGCATGTTTTGAAGATATAGTTGCTCTTTATGAATTTGACGAAGAGTTACGTGGAATATTCTTTAAATATTTATGTTCGTGTAGAAAGAAAAATGCGTTCGTCCATTTCTTATCATTTCTGTAAAAAACATGGAGAACGTCAAGAAGAATATCTCAACTCCAATAATTACGGCAATATTCCCAAAAATAAAAATAGGAATTACCAAATTAATCAAAATAGCTAGATATGATGGCAAACAAAAACAAAGGATCACGAATATCTTGTTTACCAGCGTAACAAATATCATAATATTCCGTTATGGGTGATTATGAATACCCTACTTTTGGTCAGATATCCAAAATGTTTGAATTCTTACCTCAAAATATGCAGGGAACAATTTGTCAGGATTTTGGAAATGTTAAGAAAAATGAAATGATAAAATATTTAAAGGTATTAACGCTGTACCGAAATGTATGTGCTCATAACGAAAGGTTGTTTTCCTATCACACATATATTGACATTCCAGAT
>ENA-OQJC01000292-OQJC01000292.1-human-gut-metagenome-genome-assembly--contig:-NODE-292-length-15634-cov-3.863545_pt1 | contig 15634 bp, 16 predicted proteins | sample MGYA00242600_ERZ504766 | MGnify/ENA primary metagenome ERZ504766 (study PRJEB26092, sample SAMD00036364) | human gut metagenome | host: Homo sapiens | study: EMG produced TPA metagenomics assembly of...
CAATTTATGAATTTAGATGGCTTAACCTTAGCCGTTTTGACCAGAGAACTTTCGGATCAATAGTGACCGGTCAAATCCAGCGGCTATTACAAATAGATAAAACCAACGATCGCTTAAAAGTTAATACTCACCAAGGTAATAAAGACCTGGTTATTACAGCCGGTAATTTGCCGGCTTGTTATCTCAGTCACGGCATTACGGATTTACCTAAAGAACCGACTGCGCTTTGCATGTTTTTACGCAAACATTTGGAAGGCGCTCGTATTACAGCAATCAAGCAATTGAACGGTGACCGAATTCTGCGCATCAATGCGGATAAGTTGGCTCTTGACGGCTCCCTTATTTCGAATCGAATTTACATTGAGCTAATGGGCAAATATTCCAACTGCATTTTCGTTCAAGACGGCCAGATTCTGGAAGCGCTCATTCACGTTACACCGCTCATGAACCGCGAACGTTCCATCGCGCCTAAACTCACTTATGAGTTACCGCCGAACAGCGAACGAGGCAGCCTTTTTGAGTTCAATAACGAAGAAATCGGCGAATTACTTCACAACTTCGGTCAAGGAACCGTAGCCGAAACAATTCGTCGCATTTTTAACGGTTCGGTCCGGCTCTGTTAAAAGAGTATGTTATGACGCCGGTGTACCGAAAAACGGAGTTTACATCACTTACTGCGGAACAAATTACGTCTATTGCAACGGCTCTTATCAATTTAAAAGAGACTATTAATGATGCCAAGCAATTATATGAATACGAGAACGCAAACCATAAAAAGTTCTACAGCCCTGTGCCCCTTACCTATTTATTGGCGCAAGGCGGTCAGTTAACGGCTACCTACGATTCCATCTCACAACCGCTTGAAGTATCCGTTGTAAAACAAGGCGGCATCAATACGACCACGCGTGAATTGGAACGAACTTTAGAACAGGCTATCAAAAAAGAAGAACTCCGTCACAGTAAGATTGAAACGGAACTTAACGATAGCTCCAAAGCCGATGAATATAAGGCTTTTGGCGATTTATTGATGATTAACGCCTATCGCGATACACAATATGAACCAAATATCACCTTAGACAATATTTTAGTAAACCCTGTTGAACCGATTACCATTTCCCTCGTGCCGGAATTAACCGTTGTAGAGAATGCGCAAAATTATTACAAACTGTATACGAAGTTAAAAAATCGTAAACAAAGCGGTTTATATCAATTAGAGCAAAGTAGTCGTCGCATTGACTATCTTCAGTCCGTTTTATACAGTTTAACCATTGCCGATAGCAAGGAAACGGTTCAAGAAATCTACAATGAATGCGAACAGGCCGGGCTTTTGAAAAAATCTAAAAAGCCGGTTAGTTATAAGGCACCGAAACATAACTTCATGCATTTTCAAATTGACGGCGGTGAAATTTTCATCGGTCGCAACAATCAGCAGAATGAATATTTAACCCATCGTTTCGCCAAGCCTGATGATATGTGGTTCCATACTTTGCAGGTACAAGGCAGTCATGTTATCTTACGCACGCAAGGCGGTGAACCAACCGATGAAATGCTTACCTTAGCCGCCCGCTATGCCGCCTATTTCAGTCGGGCTCGCGAGTCCTCCAAAGTAGCCGTCGATTACACCCCGGTTAAATTTATAAAAAAACCACCCGCATCGCCATTAGGCTTTGTTATTTATACAAATCAGAAAACAGCCGTAATCGACCCGAAAGAACCGGTATTAAACAAAGAAACAAATTTCTACGAATAAGCAAAAAAGCTCTCAGGAAATCCCCTATACCAAGTATAGCAAGGATGCTTCCTGAGAGCTTCTTTATTTCAAGCTTACAATGACCGGCATTGTCAACCAAATCACCAAAAGTAACGCAATTAATCGCGATTGGATTGTTTTAAACTTTCACGGTTTTGACGCAAGCTTTCCAAAGTTTTTTCCAAATTGTTTTCAATATAACGCATTACATCTTGAGCATATTGAATCGAACTGTTTTTCAATTCTTCGGAAGACTGGTTAGCCAAAGTAATAATTTGGTTAGCCTGAGTCTGAGCCTGTTTAACAAGTTCGCTTTCTTCCGTCAATTTTGCAATATAATCTTTGGCCTGAGCAATCAAAGTATCGGCTTGGCGCTGTGCATCTGCCAAAATTTTATCTTTTTCAGCCATAATACGGCGGGATTCTTCAAGCTCCAACGGCAAAGATTCATTAATGGCATCTAAGACACTCATAATTTCTTCTTCTTCAATGACACGTTTGGTGGTCATAGGAATGCGACCACTGGTTTCAATTAAATTTTCCAAATCTTCTAAAAGTTTTTCTGTTTTCATTCTCGCCACTCCTATTAGTACTATTCACTACGATTCGCAAATTTTGCTTACTAACGCTTCTTTTACTGCATCCGGAACTAAGCCGTCAAGAACGACCATTAAAACTCGCGCTAATTCGCGAATTCCCGTGGAACTGACAAATGAATACTTATATTCGTCTATGATAAAAACGGTTTCAATATCGTCATCCAAAAACTTTGAAAATAAAGCTCGTTGGAATTCATATTCAAAATCAGCAAGCGCTCGCAAGCCTCGAATAATCATAATACTGTTTTTTGATTTTGCATAATCAATCAACAGACCTGATGCACAATCCACTTCAACATTAGGTATATGGGCTACGGAGGCTTTAATCAATTCAACTCGCTCATCTTGAGTAAACAAATTATTTTTATTCGGATTAGTTAAAACCGCCACAATCAACTTATCTACAAGCTTACTCGCTCGTTCAAAAATATCGACATGCCCGTTTGTCACAGGGTCAAAACTCCCTGGGCAAATGCCTATACGCACTATATTAGCTCCTTTCAAGCTCATAGGGTACACAATACGTCACCTTCGTATAACCAAAGCGTTGTTCCCTCACAAGGCTCCAACCTTCCGGCAATACAAGCGGTTCGTTTTCATGATGCTCCACAATAAGCATTCCATTTTCTTTTATTAATTGCTGATTTACGACTACAGCCAACGTTGCGGCCACAAAACCTTGTTCATATGGCGGATCCGCAAAAATATAATCAAACTGACGACCGGCTAACTGTTTAGCCGCCGTTTCAATCGATGTTGGTATCACTTCAACCGCGTCTTCCATATGACAATGCTCAATGTTCGCTTTAATAATTCGAGCTGTCCGTTTATCAACGCATACGGCCAGTGAGGCACCGCGACTGACGGCTTCCAATCCGAAAGCGCCTGTACCGGAGAAAAAATCAAGTACGGTGGACTCAATCAAACCGTAACTAGTCAGTATATTAAAAATACTCTCCCGCACACGATCCTGTGTGGGTCTCGTACTCATCCCTTTCGGAGCTTTCAATATATGACCTTTGGCACGTCCTGCAATAATTCTCATACTTCCTCTTTATGCCTACACTTGTCTTTTAATTATAGTATATAATAGTTCCAAATAAAAGTACATTCCTAGGGAAAATTATTATAAGAACATTTCTATCTTTCAAGTTGCGCCCCATCAGCTCCATAAGTGCTGTTTGAGGCGATTTTTGATGATATAAAACTTCGTATAAAGCTTCTGTTATAGGTAAATCCAATTCTTTTGCTTTAGCGATTTCATACACCGTTTTTACGGCAAAAAAGCCTTCTACCACCATATTGGAATGATTCATTATATAATCCATAGTTTCACCGGCTGCCAATTTCTGACCCGCTGCGCGGTTCCGACTATGGCGACTCATACAAGTGGTAATCAAATCGCCCATACCGGCGAGTCCGGCATAAGTTTCACGCCGCGCCCCCATAGCCACTCCAAATTTGGTCATCTCATGAAGACCACGTGTCAAAAGAGCGGACTTACAATTATCACCAAGCTTCATACCGTCTGCAATACCGGCCGCTAAAGCGATAATATTCTTTGTTGTCGCTGCCAGTTCTACACCCGTCATATCTTCATTCACATAGACTCGGAAATTAACAGTACTTAAAGCCTGTTGCACTTGCTCTGCCGTTGGTACCGTTCGTGCCGCCACAACCGTTGCAGCCGGTAAATCTCGGCCTATTTCCTCGGCATGATTAGGGCCGGATAAAATAGCTAATTGCTCCGTAATATGGCCTACCACCTCGTCAGCCACTTCGGATAAACGTTTACCCGTCTCTCGTTCAATCCCCTTAGAGCAAATAACTACCGTCGTTTTCGAAGAAATATATGGGGCAAACTGCTTCAGTGTATCACGCACATAAATAGACGGCGTCACAATCAAAAGGATATCACTGTTTTCGGCCACTACAGCCGGTACATGACTGATATTTAAATTTTCCGGCAAGGCAACACCGGCCAAATATTCTTTATTTTCACGATCCGCCTTTAAGCGCGTCGCCTGCTCTTCACGGCGACAGTAAAGCCAAGCCTCATTGCCGGCTTGAGCACTTTTACAAGCCAGCGCAGTGCCCCAGCTGCCGGATCCTATAATTCCTATTTTCATTTAGAATCATCACGCTCCGTCCGTTCAACTTTTAATTCCTGACCGCGCAAAAGACGCATAATATTTTCACGATGACGCAAAATTACGAATAAAGCGGCCACCGTACCGAATACGATATACCATAAAGGTTCACCGAAGACAATCATCAAAATCGGTACCAACGCGGCCCCTACGATAGAGCCTAAGGACACATATTTGGTAAAGTACACGATAACGGCCCATGTAGCAAAACAAATAGCCGAAATCAAAGGTACTAAAAATATCAACACCCCGAGCCCCGTCGCTACACCACGACCACCTTTGAAGCCCAAAAATACCGACCAATTATGGCCTACCATAGCTAAAATGCCACCTAAAAGCATCAAATTCGGTTCCGGCGAAAAAATAGCAACGCCTGCCATACCTTTACCGGCATCGCAGAGAAATACCGGTAAAGCTGCCTTCATGCCCAGTACGCGATACGTATTCGTAGCACCGATATTTTTACTGCCGTATAAACGGACATCTGTATTGAAAAATAATTTACCGATAATTAAACCGCTGGGAATGGAGCCTAAAAGATATGCCACGACTGCCAATCCGATAATAGTCATAGTATCCATTAGTCGTCATCATTTCCCTTCTTACCGCGTAATATCAAGCGAATCGGTGTACCTTCAAAACCGAAGGACTCACGAAGTCTGTTTTCCAGGAAACGCATATAGGAGAAGTGAATCAATTCCGGTTCATTTACAAACAGTATAAAGGTCGGTGGTTTTACCGAAGCCTGCGTCATATAATAAATCTTCGGCAAACGACCGCTTCTGGACGGTACCGGATTGACGTTCTGTGCATCCGATAATACTTGATTCAACACGCTTGTAGAAATACGCATGTGTTGCTGTTCCGATACGAATTTAATTAAATCGGCTAAACGATGGATACGCTGTTTCGTCAATGCGGAAGCAAAGAGAATCGGCGCATAACGCAAAAAGCCCATTTCATCGTAAATATCTTCCGTGTAACGGATGGTCGTTTTATCGTCTTTTTCTACTAAATCCCATTTGTTGACTACGATGATAATCCCTTTACCGGCTTCATGAGCATAACCGGCAATTTTCTTATCCTGCTCTGTAACACCGTCCACGCCGTCCAATACGAGAACAACGATGTCAGCTCTATCTACGGACCGTAAAGAACGAACGATACTGTAGCGTTCTACCGGTGCATCGATTTTTGCTTTACGACGCATACCGGCCGTATCGATAAGCACAAACTTCTGCCCCTCATGTGTCCAATGCGTATCAATGGAGTCACGAGTTGTACCGGCTACATCACTTACAATAACACGATCCTGTCCCAATAAAGCATTTGTTAACGATGATTTACCTACATTCGGACGACCGATTAAAGCTACATGGATAGTATCTTCTTCATCTTCAGCCGTTGCCGAATCAGGGAAATGTTTTACCACATCATCCAATAAATCGCCAAGATTCATTAGGTTTTTAGCGGAAATACCGATAGGATCGCCAATACCTAAATTGTAAAATTCATAAATGTTGGCTTCCTGATTTACGCTGTCAATTTTATTAACAACCAATAATACCGGTTTACCGCTGGCACGCAAAATATTCGCTACTTCTTCGTCAGCCGGTACGATACCTTGTTTGCCGTCAACGACAAATAAAATAACATCCGCTTCTTCGATAGCAAGTTGCGCCTGTAAACGCATCATTTTAGGAATTACATGACTGTCGGCGGTGATGAATTCAATCCCGCCCGTGTCAATCATGGTAAATTCTCGGTTAAGCCATTCGGCATCAAAATAAATTCTATCGCGCGTTACGCCCGGAATATCTTCAACAATGGAAATACGTTTATTTACAATGGCGTTAAACAATGTAGATTTTCCCACATTAGGACGCCCTACCACTGCTACTAATGGTTTTGCCATATTGTCACCTCAATTTTTACACAAATTATCACACTATATTGTAACATATATAAAGCAATCCATAAAGAAGGGATAATGCAAAAGGAGCCATAAAGGGCAAAGCCCTTTACAGCTCCTTATATAAGCGCTACGCGCTATTGGTTACAATTATTCAGCGTCGGATTCAGCTGTTGTAACAGGTTCCATTAACTCAGTCAAAGCAAGGCCAAGTTTCTTTTCATCTTTGTTAAGAGAAATAACTTTAACTTCTACTTCTTTACCACGAGTCAAGTAGTCTTCTACTTTAGCATTACGCTGTTTAGTGATCTGAGAAATGTGAAGTAAACCTTGGATGTCGTCGTTAACAGCTACGAATGCACCGTAAGCTACCAAACGAACTACTTTACCGGTAAGAACGTCGCCAACTTTGATAGTTTCTTCAGCTACGTCCCATGGGCTCTTAGTCAATGCTTTCAAGGATAAGGAAAGTTTGTTGCTTTCTGCATCAAAGGATTGCAATTTAACTTCGATTTCCTGGCCTACGGACAATACGTCTTCAACGCGTTTGATTTTGTGCCAAGAAATGTCGGAAATGTGAAGTAAACCTTCGATACCGCCGATATCAACGAAAGCACCATAAGGCATAATTTTACGAACAATACCTTTATAGTTATCGCCAACATGAATGTTTTTCAAGGCTTCTTCCAATTTAGCCTTGCGAGCTACTTCCAATACAGCACGACGGGAAAGAACCAAACGGTTTTTCTTTTCGTCGATTTCCAATACCTTAGCTTCGAATTCAGTACCTACTAAGCTATCGAGAGATTTAACGAAGTGTACATCCCCTTGGGAAAGTGGAATAAAACCACGAAGGGATTTAACAGTTACAACAAGACCTGCAGGGATAGCGTCCACACCTTTACAGATGATTGGTTCGTCTTTTTCCTGAGCTTCCTGTACATACTGCCAATCTTCGTCTTTAGCCAAACGAGTGATGGACAAGTAGATAGGATTGTCTTCCTTGATGTGATTCATAATAACGGCTTTAATCTGATCGCCTTCTTTGAGCACGTCTTTAGCAGAGGCAGGTGCCGGATATGCGATTTCAGTACGATTCAAGGTTGCTTCTGTTTTGTAACCGAAAGAAACATATGCTTTGTCGTCTTCTACGGATACAACAGTACCTTCTACTACAGTGCCTTTCTTAAAGTCTTCTGCCCAGTCAGCTTCGTTAGCTAACAATTGTTCAAATTCATTCATTGTGTCAATGACCTCCTTAATTATCCAGTCGGGTGTCGATGCACCGGCTGTAACCCCTACCGTTTGGACATGGTTGAACCAGTCCAATTGTAATTCAGCAGCGGTCTCTATATGGTAAGTAGTACATCCAACGTCACGACAGACCTCTGCTAATCTGTTTGTGTTGCCGCTGTTCTTACCGCCTACCACAATCATAAGGTCCACCGTTTTTGCGAGTTCTACCGCCGAATTTTGACGTTCTTGAGTAGCTGTGCAAATCGTTTTGAAAACCTTTAGATTTTGAGTTTTTTCCTCTAATATATCTATTATACTTTGAAATTTAAATTGTGAAAAGGTAGTTTGTACAACTACACCCCTATTTTCCACGAAAGGCAGAATTTTAGCTTCTTCTTCAGTTTCTATAACTATGCCTTTGTTTTGTGCCCATAAATTGATACTAATTACCTCAGGATGCTTTTTTTCGCCTAAAATAACAAGCGACATTCCCGAGTCAATGACCGATTTTGCATCTTGTTGAGCTTTTTTTACATGGGGACATGTTGCGTCCACCACTTTAAGTCCTTTATCGGTCGCTTCTTCATACACAGCCGGTCCCACACCATGGGATCGAATGATTACTGTACCGCCGGGAATTTCATCCAGCGAATCCACGGCATACACGCCATGTTCTTCCAAATTGGAAACCACTTGCGGATTATGAATGATAGGACCTAAGGTATAACTGCGCTCTAACTGATCTGATGTGTCTTGAGCCATATTAACAGCCCTCTTCACACCATAACAAAAACCGCAATTTTCTGCAATACGAATTTCCACGCCTGACTCCTTATCGTTTAAAATCCGGATGAGCCGCCCGATAGTCAGCCATAAGACCTTCCAGAGCCACCCTGACTTTATCATTTAATTCGGCAATGGCTTCCGGTGTAGGTTTTGCTTTCGCTACGGGAATCGGTTTACCGATTACGGCAGCCACTTGACCGCGTTTCATCTGATACGATCCCATAATAGCCACCGGCACTACGGGTACACCCGTACGAAGCGCCATCGATGCTACGCCGTCATGGAATCGGCCCAACGTATTATCCTTCTTTTGCCGGGTTCCTTCCGGAAAAATGCCGAGCACTAAATTATTCTTCAATAATCCCATAGCATGACGAATGGCGATTTTATCCACGCCGCCACGTTTTAAAGGAAACGCGCCCAACCAGCGACAAAAGAAATTGGAAATCGGATTTTTAAATAATTCTTCTTTGGCCATAAAGCTTACATGGCGCGGCAATGCACGCCCTACGATGCACGGATCGTTGTTGCTCTTATGATTGGGAGCCACAATGACCGGTCCTTCTTTAGGGAAGTTTTCACGGCCTACCACATCCGCTTTATAAATCCAACCATATACGACTTCAAAAGCCGAGCGCCATAAACAATCTGAAAATTTATCCATGAATACGCTCTCCTTTACTTTTCTGTTGCCGTAATCAATTGTACCATACGAGCAGCGGTTTCATCAAAAGATAAATTATCAGAATTGATAACTATCGCTTCCGGTACACATACAAGGGGTGATTCTTTGCGATTCGTATCCATTTCATCGCGTGCCATTACACTTTCTTTAATCGTTTCCAAGGATACGGATTCTTTATCCGGCGTTTCCAACCAGCGCCGTTTGGCGCGAGCTTCTACGGAAGCCGTCAAATAAATTTTTAATTCCGCATTAGGTAAAACCACCGACCCGATATCACGGCCGTCTAATATAACACCCCCTGCACTGGCCATGGCACGTTGCTGTGCCACTAAAAAGTCGCGAACAGCCTTAATGGCTGCAATTTGTGATACGGCACCGTTTACCTCTTGCGTGCGAATTAAGAACGTTACATCCTCACCATTCACAAACACCTTGAAAGCATCTTCGGTAGGTTCCATGCGTAGTGACAAGTCAGGCAATAAAGCTGCTACCGCTGCCTCATCGGTGGGATTTACGCCGGCTTTTAAAACAGCCCACGTAACGGCCCGATACATGGCCCCCGTATCAATATATAAATAGCCAAGCTGTTTGGCTACGGCTTTAGAAATACTACTTTTACCGGCCCCGGCAGGACCGTCAACAGCTACCGCAATACGCTGTTTACTCATCAAAAAACTCCTCTCCGTAACATGCTTAGTCGGCTGCTTCACCGTGTACGGCATGCTGTGCCGCCACATAGCCGGTGGCAAACGCCGCCTGCAAATTGAAACCGCCCGTAAAAGCATCAATATCCAATACTTCACCGGCACCGTAAAGTCCTGAAATCAATTTAGATTCCATTGTTTTCGGTACAAATTCCTTAACCGAAATGCCGCCCGCTGTTACGATGGCTTCCGCAATAGGTCGCATCTGTTTAAACGTCAAAGGCATATGCTGTAACACGTGAACCAAGCGTTGGCGCTCTTCACGGCTGATTTGATTAATAAATTTATCCGGCGTAAGATTCGCTAATTCTATAATAACAGGAATTAAGCGTTGTGGTAAGAGGTCTTTTAAACCATTTGCCAATTGTTTTTTGGAATAGGTCACAAAATCTCGCTGCACACGCTGATCCAGCTGCTCCTGCGTTAAAGCCGGTTTTAAATTAATCTCTAAACCGATAGTGCCTATATTCTTTTTCTTCATTAACTTACCAACTGTATGACTTAAAGATAAAACAATCGGGCCGGTAATCCCGAAATGAGTAAACATCATTTCACCGAATTGTTTAGCCTGCACTTTATCTTTAGCCACAGCCGACAATTCCACATTACGAAGACTTAAACCCATTAAATCTTTAACCCACGGTTCCTTCGTCTCCAAAGGTACCAATGACGGACGTAAATCCGTCACCGTATGGCCCACCTCTTTAGCCATAGCATAGCCGTCACCGGTAGAACCGGTAAGCGGGTAGGACAAGCCTCCGGTTGCTAAAATAACCGCATCGCCATAATAGGTTTCTTTATCGGTTACAACGCCTTGAACCTTATTGTCTTTTACAATAATATGCTTAACAGCTTCATTTAAATGTAAAATGCCGCCATAGCCTTTATACACTCGCATATACATATCGCGCACTTCAAGAGCCGAATCGGACACTGGAAAAACTCGGCCGCCGCGCTCTACTTTAGTAGCCAACTTCCATTCATGGAGTAAATCCAATAAATCGCGATTGTCAAACTGCTGATAAGCACTCATGAGGAACTTACCGTTCCCCGGTGTTTTCGCGATAAAATCACTGATAGGCGCATCATTGGTAATATTACAACGCCCTTTGCCGGTAATGCCCATCTTTTTACCTATCATGTTCTATTTTTTCGATTAACGTTACTTTAGCGCCTTCACGAGCGGCAATAGTAGCTGCCATAAGACCGGCTGCACCGGCTCCCACTACGATGATATGTTTCATGGTCTGCCTCCACCGGAACGACGTTTAGCACCACGCACCGCGCCGTTACGACCGAACTGTTTTTTATTGTCTTTCGCCGGCATTTTACGACCTTTAGCGCCGTCGCCGGGTCCTTTGCCGAATGGTAATTTGCAGAGTGCTTTTAACTGACGCAGTTCTTCCCCCGTAAGTTTACGATAAGCACCACGTTTTACTCCGGCTAAGGTAAGTCCGCCGTAAGCAATGCGTTTTAAGTTGTACACACTATATTTAAAATGCTCAAACATACGGCGTACCTGGCGATTGCGACCTTCGTGAATGGTAATCTCAACCAACGTAGTGTTCGTCTTGCTGTCAAAACCGTAATCTACGATTTCTGCCGGCGAGGTAGGACCATCTTCCAAAGTAATACCCGCACTCAATGCCTCCAAATGCTCATCCAAAACACGACCTTTGATTTTAACTTCATAGGTCTTGGTCACACCTTGTGACGGATGCATTAAAGCCTGAGCCAAGGTACCGTCATTGGTGAATAACAACAAACCTTCCGTGTTGTAGTCAAGGCGGCCTACCGGATATACTCGATTTTTAATGTCTTTCAAATAATCCATTACCGTAGCGCGTCCCTGTGGATCGCCAACTGAAGTAATGCTGCCTTTCGGCTTGTTAAAAATATAATATTCCAATGCTTCCGGTTCAATACGCTGACCGTCAATTTTAACGCGGTCCACGGCAGGATTAATTTTAACCCCCAATTCCGTAACCTGACGACCGTTTACCTGTACCTTACCGGCCACGATTAGTTCTTCCGCCTTGCGCCTTGATGCATAACCGCAGCGACTGATATATTTTTGCAAACGTTCTTGTTCCATAGTCTGCTCCTTTCCCTTATTCCGTAATCTCACGGGCTTCATGAGCCTCAATCGTATTGTTATTTTCACCGTCAATTGTCGGACTTTCATGGTCTTCGTCGGCTTCAATAGTGTTATTTCTTTCAACAGTAACTGCCACACTGTTATCGACGGCTACTTCACGCTTTAAGGTTTCCACCGATTCTATGCCCACACTGCGCAAAAATGTATCGGTCGTACCGTACAATACAGGCCGGCCGATGCTTTCCTTACGGCCCAGTTCCATAACTAAATCGCGGTTCACTAAATGCTTTAAAACTTTTTCACAATTCACACCGCGCACTTCTTCAATTTCACTTTTCGTAACCGGCTGCTTAAAGGCAATAACCGCCAACGTTTCCATCGCTGCCGGCGACAAGCGGTCTTCCCGTTGGCGAATCTTACTCACATATTCACTGCTCTCCGGCGCACTTACAAGCTCGGCTCCGACGCCGCTTACTTTTAAACGAAGACCTCGTTTATCAACCACCAGTCGATTGGCATATTCCTCCAATAACGCTTCGGCCTCTTCAGTTGCACAATCAAATAGTTCGCCAAGCAGTGTGATAGGCACCGGTTTGGCTGCTAGAAAAAAGAACTGCTTCCAAATGGGCGAGCAGCGATGTATCGCTTGGCTGATTCACATCTGTCATAGTTTGTTACTCACCTTTCTAACTAATATACGCTTACTTCTGTAATATCTTAATCTAATCGATTAAATAGCTACGCCTGTATTGCCATAATAAGCATAATCGAAAAATCTATTATAAACTGAGCTAGACAATTTCACTCACTAAGGTTACATCCTTTAACGAGCCGTCATTAGGCCCTTCCGTCACTGAGTGTATAGTAAAAATTTGACGCTTCAATAATTCCAAAACAGCAATAAACATAGTCACTTTGGCAGCCCGCACGGTTACCTCATTAAGCAAAGCTACAAAGCTGAATCGGCGTTGTTGTTTGGCCCTCATAAGCAAAGAATCAATCGTATCTTCCAAGCTGTAAGCCTCTTTTTCCACTTTTACCTTTGGCGGTTCCGGCACCGTTTCATCCACTCTATCAATACAAGATTTAAATAAACTGTACAATTGGGCAATGTCAAAACGAAATACCGTTTCCTGACCCCATTGGCTCAACGAATCGGGCCGGCTAAAGCTCTGACTGCTCGCTTCGGAACGCTCCGTCAATGCCTCAGTCAATTCTTTGATTTGCTTATATTCAAGCAAGTTAGCCACCAATTCGTCACGGGGATCCTCTTCCTCTTCCGGATTGAGCGGTGCGTTTCTTGGCAACAGCATGCGAGATTTAATCTGTAACAGCGTAGCCGCCATAATCAAAAACTCACTGCTGTAATGAATATCAAAGGTCTGCCATTTTTCGAGCTGCGCCATATATTGCGACGTAATTTCCACAATGGGAATGTCGTAAATATCTATTTTATGCTTTTCTATCAAATGGAGTAATAAATCCAATGGCCCTTCAAAAACGGCCAGCTTATACTCATAGAGTTTCATCATATCTCCTTACGATTCGGCAAACAAATAAGAGGGGTTATACGCCCCTCTTTATGTTGTCACGAAGTCTCGATAACCTTTTTTTAATTGTATCATAGAAAAATAGCATTTAACAACCGTCAAAGTATGTAAAAAAGCATATTAAACCTTGTATTTTTACTATATTTCTGCTATCGTATTGATGTTATTATAATATAAAAGGAAATGCGTTATGAAAAACTCTTATATCATGGTGGCGCAAATGTCGTCGTTCAGGCAAATTTTGTGGTGTGTCCTCATCTTTGCCGTCTTTTTTATTTTATTTACGAACCTATTGCCTTTGGCTTTGATTGGGAAGATATTCTTTTGTTATCCCTCCCCTTGTTATTGGGACTGGCCATATTCCAGCAACTTATGCGCAGTACTTTATGGCATCGGGCCTTCTTGGGGCATGGCCTTTTGGGCATTGCCTGGGCTTTAACCTATCCTTTGTTATATCATTGGTCCTATACGAAGCCCTTTTATTTTTACGAATTCTTCCCGGATTTCTTATTTGGCTTTCTACTCTTTGTGGGGCTCAGCTTACTCCACTATTTCATGGTACACCATCTGCCATACCGCCGCTCTTTGAGCATCCTTATCGCACTCATCCAGTGGCTTTTGTCTTTGATTCCGTTAATTCAAATCGGCTACTATATTAACACGTGGCATTGTTTGACGCCGGCCACCTTAATGGCACTGTATCAAACAAATCCGGAAGAAGCTTTCGGCTTTTTAAAAAGCTCCGCCGGCATTCCCGGCTTAATCGGCATCGGCATCGGCAATGTACTCTTATTCCTGTTTTACTACTGGTCAAACCAGGGGATGAACCGCTTGTCCCGTCGCGATATGATGACAAGATTGCGTTTAGGCGTACTCAGCATCGCCTGTCTTGCCTGTGTAATCTACTTACCTTTTGGTTTTATGAAAACGGACATTGTTAAAAACTGGACTGATGTAGCTACATATATGAAAGAGTTACAACAATACAGCGACAAACATCATGAAATCTACAATGACCTACATCTCGAAACAGATGAAACCGCTGCCACCGGCGCACCGGGTACTATAATCCTCGTTATCGGTGAATCGGCTTCGCGCAATTACATGAAAGTCTACAATCCAAGCTTTGCTTACGATGATACTCCTTGGCAAAGTGAAATGGCAGCCTCAAATCCTGATTTTATCTTCTTTAAAAACGCCTATTCGTCTTATGTACAAACAGTACCTACCTTAGAACGGGCTCTTACGGAGCGCAATCAATACGATGATAAGCCATTCTTGGATTCTGCCAATATTCTCGATGTGGCTAAAAAAGCCGGTTACTACACGAGTTGGTTTAGCAACCAAGGCGTTTACGGTGAATACGATACAGCTATCTCCTTAATTGCCAAAACGGCAGACAGACCTTTATGGGCTCATGAAGCATATATGTTCTCCGATAAGTACGATGGTGTTATTTTACCGCTACTCCAACAAGTAGAACCGTATAAAAATAACTTTATTGTTATTCATATTATGGGCAGTCATATTTATTACAATGACCGCTATCCTCATGAATTCAGTAAATGGAAAGTCGGCGAGGTACCAAAAGGCAAGGAAGCCTATGCCAACAGCCAACTCTATACGGATTGGGTATTACAGCAAATTTATACCTATGCCAAGGATCACTTAAATCTGCAGGCCATGATTTACTTCTCTGATCACGGAGAAAGCCTCAATTATTCCCACAATCCGGATATTTTTGATTTCGACATGGCTCGCATTCCTCTATGGGTTTACTTATCGCCAACCTACGAAGAAGCCTATCCGGAAACGACGGCTATTCTGCGCGACCATGAAAACAAATATTTCACCAACGATTTACTCTACGATTTAGTGTCCGGTATCTTACAGGCACCGACTAATCGTTATGATCGGACCAGAGACTTCTCGAATCCGAACTATCGCTTCAACAAGTATAATTTAACGACTCTTTTAGGTCAGGAACCATTGACCAATGACCCGGAAGCAGCCGCACCGGAGCGATAACAGTTCAAGTTTGGGTTATAGGACATTTTGAGTTGGTAATTTAATCCCATAGATAGTTAGGATATGGATCTGAGAAATGAAAATCACTCCATACAATAGCATCGCCCCAGGTTGGAATAGAATCTTCTAATTTTTC
>ENA-OQJC01000297-OQJC01000297.1-human-gut-metagenome-genome-assembly--contig:-NODE-297-length-15454-cov-3.230508_pt1 | contig 15454 bp, 14 predicted proteins | sample MGYA00242600_ERZ504766 | MGnify/ENA primary metagenome ERZ504766 (study PRJEB26092, sample SAMD00036364) | human gut metagenome | host: Homo sapiens | study: EMG produced TPA metagenomics assembly of...
CCTTCAGACGCTGCAGCGCGATCTTGTCCTTGGACAGGTCGACGCCGTACTTGTCTTGACTTCGGAAACCAGCCAATCGATGATCTTCTGATCCCAGTCGTCACCACCGAGGTGGTTGTCGCCGTTGGTGGCCTGCACCTGAATGGTGGAGAAGCCGTCGTCGTCCTTGCCGATCTCCAGCAGGGACACATCGAAGGTGCCGCCACCGAGGTCGAAGACCAGGATGCGCTCGTCTTCCTTGCCCTTCTCAAGGCCGTAGGCCAGAGCGGCTGCGGTCGGCTCGTTGATGATACGCAGGACGTTCAGGCCGGCGATCTTGCCGGCGTCCTTGGTGGCCTGACGCTGGGCATCGTTGAAGTATGCCGGGCAGGTGATGACGGCGTCGGTGACGGGCTCGCCGAGGTAGGCCTCAGCATCCCTCTTCAGCTTCATCAGGATCTGCGCGGAAATCTCCTGCGGGGTCCACTTCTTGCCGTCGATGTCGACGGTCCAGTCGGAGCCCATGTGGCGCTTGACGGAAGAAATAGTGCGGTCAACGTTGGTCACGGCCTGACGCTTGGCCACTTCGCCGACGAGGATCTCGCCGGACTTGGAGAAGGCCACCACAGACGGCGTGGTGCGCGCGCCTTCAGCGTTGACGATAACGGTGGGCTCGCCACCTTCAAGAGTTGCGATGCAGGAATTCGTGGTTCCCAGATCGATACCAACTGCACGTGCCATAATGTGTGCTCCTTAATTACTCGTTTGTTCTTACGTTCTTTGCCCAAGTTCCGATTGGTCGTCTCTTGGACCTTCCAAACTTGAGCCTACATCACTCAACTTCCATTTGGCAAGTTCTATTCCCAATTTCAACACAAAAAGTTGAGTATGTTTGGCTCAAGTTTTTTGTGGGAGTGACTGACGGCGATGACGGAGTGGTGCGTTTGGAGCCAAAATCCACTTATACAGAAAACTGCAAGGGGTGACTGGGGCGCGCCATCAGCCTTGCCATCAGACTTGCCAGCGGCGGCGCGCGATTGCGGCGCATGGGGTGTGTCGGCGACGTTATTGTCGCTGGGGGCATCGATGCGCTGAATAACTCAGACACAGTGTTTGTCGCCGATTTTCTGCGGGAATTGTTTGGCAATATCGCCAGGTATGCCGATTCGACGCAGCGTTACGTGGTGCTGGTTTCCGCCGCTCAGGACCACGTCACCATTGATGTGACGGACCGCCCACGTCAAGGTGGCACGACGCTTGAGGGGCGGCATTCCGGGCTTGCGTACTATCGGGAGCGTGTGCTGCATGCGCACGGGGATTGGGATGTGCGGGAGAAACGCGGGCAGTGGGTACTGCATGCTTCAGTGCCGGTCGATAACGCTGGCTAATCGACAACACCGGCTCATCAATAACGCCGGCTAATTGATACCGCCAATCACTCGATAACGCCAGCCAGTCATAACGCGGTCCCGGCCGCGCCGGCGTGGGTCGCGAGCGAGGCCGCCATCGCGACCGCGCAGACTGCGGCGGCCACCACGACGCCCTTGTGCTGTTTCACCTTGTGCATGAAAAGTTCCTTTCCACTGACCGCACGATGAGTGCAATCGCGAAGGCCATCCCACGCACTGCACCCGGTATGCCACGCTCTTCGGCAACCATGCCGAACTTATCGCCGCATACCGGGGCGCACCCGGATGTTGCAGAAAACTGCAACCGGGCTCAGCTGCGCAGCAAAATTTCTTCGAGCGCGCCGGCCACCGCATCGGGCATGTCGGTGATCCAGAAATCGTTGGCGTAGCGCGGACCACGGTTCATGGTGCGCAGGGCGCCGATCGCGCCGATGCCGAGCTTGTGGACCGCCTGCAGCGCGAGCTCCTTGGTGCGGTAGAGCATCTGGGCGTGCAGCAGTAGGTCCATCGCGTCCGATTCGACCGGATTGTCGGCGATGCGCAGACCGCCGGGAATCTCGATGCGCAGACTGGCAGCCGAGCTGATGCCGGTGACGGACACGGTCAGGCTCATGGTCGCCTCGTCGTACGCCACCGTCGCCTCGACCGGAGCCTCGCCGGACCATGCACGCACGCCGCTGGCCGCGTCAACCGGCGCGACGCCGCGGAACACGACCGTCCAGTCGCGCAACTCGGGTACGGCGGACGTATCGCCGGTAACCGGCGCGACGGTGAAGGCGCTGGGCGACGCATCGGCCCCGCCCCACGTGAACGCTATCGCGGTGTCGGCGCTGGGGGCGCCCCACGTGCCGCGATCCTCGCGCATGACGAACGAGCCGTCGGCACCAGGGAACACCAGCACGCGCAGGGCCTGCGGGTTGGCGATAGAGTTGATCGCTTCGCCGGATTCCGCGACGTCCTGCAACGGCACGATCGCGCCGGCCTTGGCGAACACCGGCGTGCGGTCGAGCGAGCGCCAGACCTCCAGTCGGCGGCCAGCGGCGTCGGATGAGACGTATCGGCGGCCGTCGAAGAAGTCGAACCACTCCCCCTGCGGCAGCCAGGCGTCGGCGCGGCCGCGGCAGGCGGCGGCATCGTCCGGGGAGACGATCGGCGCGACCACGAGCTCGGTGCCGAAGCGGAACTCATCCGGCACCTCGTAGGCGTCCGGCGTATCCGGGTTCTGCCAGTACATCGGCTCGACCAGCGGACGGCCGGCTTCGGCGGCACGGTAGTTCATGGTGTACAAGTACGGCATCATCGCGTGGCGCAGACGCAGCGCGTCCACCATCGCGGCGCTCACGTCACGGTTGAAGTTCCACGGCTCCTTGCCGGAGAACGGCGAGTTGGACGAATGCAGTCGGTTGATCGGGCTGAACGCGCCGAGCTGGTACCAGCGGGCCTCCAGCTCTTCGTTGCGGTAGCCGAACATGTGGCCGCCGATGTCGTGGCTCCACCAGCCATACCCGATGTTGGAAGCGGTGGCGGTGAACTGCGGCTGGAAGGCGAGCGATTCCCAGGTCACGATCGTGTCTCCGGAGAAGCCGACCGGGTAGCGGTGGGAGCCGGGGCCGGCGTACCGGGAGAAGGTGAGCGGCCAGTTGCCACCGCGCCCTGAGTCGAGGTAGTGCATGTGGTTGAGCATCCACAGCGGGTCGAGACCCTTCTGGCGGGTCACGCCGCCCTGCTGCCAGTCCAGCCACCAGAAGTCGACACCTTCGGCCTCCATGCGGTGGTGCATGTCGAAATAGGCGTCCACGAAGTCCGGGTTGGTGAGGTCGAATTCCACGTTCTCCTCGGTGGCCGGGTCGATGCCGACGCGCTTGGCGACTTCGGGGTAGGCGTCCTCGAACGCGCGCACGCCGTCGCGCGGGTGGACGTTCAGTGTGGTGCGCAGGCCGCGCCGGTGCAGGTCGGCGAGGAAGGCCGGCGGGTCGGGGAACAGTTCGCGATTCCACGAGTAGCCGGTCCAGCCGGAACCGTACTTCGGGTCCACGTCGTCCACGCGATGCCAGTCCATGTCGATCACGGAGGTGGTGAACGGGATGCCCTCGCGCTTGAAGCGGTCCATCAGGGCCAGATAGCCGTCCTGCGTGTACCGGTAGTAGCGGCTCCACCAGTTGCCCATGGCGAAGCGCGGCAGGAGCGGCGTGGGGCCGGTCAGGCGATAGAAGTCGCGTACGGCCTCGATGTAGCGGTGGCCATAGCCGAAGAAGTACAAGTCCGTTTCGGCGGTGGCGCGCGGGGATACCCAGGTGCCGAACGGGTTCGCCTTGCCGTTCACCGTGTCGGTTTCGATGATGATGTTGGCGGCGGAATCGTCGATGACGGCCCAGCCATCGCGCGAGATCACGCCGTTGTCAAGCTCGATGGCGCCGTCCGCCTCGTCCAGCGTGCGGGCGGTGCCTTTGAGGTTGCCGCGCTGGGCGTCGCCGTAATGCTAGGTGTTGAACTGGGTGTCGGCCACGCCTTTGACGACCACGCTCAGGCCTTCCTTGCTGAACGGCTGCTGGTCGTAGACGATGGTCAGGGCCGCGGTGTCGATGATGACGCGGCCGTCACGCTCGGTGACGCGGCGTTCGACTGGGCTACCGAAATCGCGGTTCAGGACGGTCTGGGTCGGGCGGTTCTCGAATACGCCGGAATCGGACCATTCGAATCGCACGAGCGAATCGGTGATGAGTCCGATGCGCCAGTGCTCGCCGGACACCACATTGTCGGCGCGCATGGCCGGCGTGGCGTCGAGGCGGAAGTCCTGCGGATCGGGCGAGGTCGGAGACGACTGCTTGAGTTGTGGCGACTGTGCCATGGTTACCCCTTCTGTACGGTTATTCACGATGATACGAGTGATGCGGCCGCGGCTCCCCGGGACTGGTGGGAGACTGCGGCGCGGTTCGGATTCGGCCGAAACCGGCCGGGTTTACTTGCCAGAGCCGGTGGCGATGCCGGCGATGAACTGCTTCTGGAACACCAGGTAGACGATGACCACCGGGATGATGGTCACGGAGGTGGCGGCGAACAGTCCGCCGTAATCGGTGCCGTACTGGCCGGAGAACATCTTGATGCCCACCGACAACAGCTGCTTGTCGTCATCGGCGATCATGAGGAACGGCCAGAGGTAGTCCTCCCAGTTCCACAGGAAGGTGAAGATGGCGAGCGCGGCGATGGAATTGCGGCTCATCGGCAGCACCACCTGGTGGAAGATGCGCCAGTCGCTGGCGCCGTCGAGGCGGGCGGCGTGCGGGCGGAGCAGGGCATCCTCGGAGTTGTGGACGTTGAACAGCACGGGGGCGTTCTTGTTGCCCTTGAGCGAGAGCGGGGTCTTGACCCAGTAGTCGCTCCAAGCCACCTGAGAGATCTTGAAGGTGACGTTCGGGTGGATCTTCTCGTACTCGTGGAGCATGGAGATCACCGGGTCAGTGCTTTCGTCGCCCCAGGACCAGTAGCCCAGTTCGATGGGCTGGCCGTCGTTGACCAAGTGGTTGGGGTCGTAGGTGATGGTGTCGCCCATGACGGCCAGGCCCTTGTCGGCCTGGGTGTCGACGACGCCTGACGAACCGCTCGAACTGCAACCGGTTGCAAGTGCCATAATGCTCACGGTTGCAGTCAGCGCGGCGAGAGATTTCTTGATCTTCATTATCTCCCTTACTTCCTCGCAAGCTCTAAGTGAACACGGTTCAGTATACGGGTGTCGAACTAGTTCGGCAACCCGGCTTTCTCAGCCATGCAAACCGTTACATTTGCAACCTGTTACATTCCAAAGCTATTGAGACCATATTGGTCTATATTTTCGGCGTGTCGCAATATCGCAACCCATTGCACTATGGCTGTCGTAAAACGTACTGCAATGATTTACAATGAAGAGAAGTTTGTCACACCGTCAACTTTGAAAAACCGGGAGGGCCATGAAAGCCAGCATCGAGGACGTCGCCAGGCAAGCAGGCGTCTCCACCGCCACGGTCTCCCGCGCGTTCTCCCGCCCTGACATGGTCTCCGCCAAAACGCGCGCCAAGGTGATGGAGGCCGCCCAACAACTCGACTTCTCGGTATCCCGCATGGCCGGCATCCTCAAATCGGGCCGCTCCCACCGCGTGGCGCTGCTGGTGGGCAGCAGCAAGCTCGACTGGTTCACCTCGCGCATCATCGAAGGCCTCAACGAAGTGCTGCGATCGGCCGGCTACGATCTGGCCATCCAACCGATCGGCGACGCGGGCGCGCGCGAGGAGTTCTTCGACGAACTGCCGGTGCGCGGCAACGCGGACGCGGTCATCGTCTCGTCGTTCGCCATCACCCCGGCCGAAATCAGGCGACTCAACACCACGCGGATCCCGCTCATCGGCATCAACACGGCCTCGCAGGGGTTCACCGCCTCCGTGGGCATCGACGACAAGGCCGGCATCCGGCTGATCGTGCGCCATCTGACCACGCTCGGCCACCGCAACCTGTTGTATTTGTACGAGACGTTCGATGCCACGATGGGCTTCAGCTCGCACAACCGCGTCACCGGATTCCTGGAGGCGTGCAGCGAACTGGACGGCGTGACCGGCCAGACGATGGACATGCAGGCCGGCGACGATCCGGTCGACGCCGCCCTCACCGCGCTGCTCGCGCGCGACGACGCCCCAACTGCCCTGTGCTTCCATCAGGATTCGCTGGCGATTCCGCTGTTCTTCCGCCTGCGCCAATGCGGCATGGCGATTCCGGCCGACCTGTCCGTCACCGGATTCGACAACAGCACGTTCTCGGGCGAGGTGGGGCTGACCACCGTGCGCCAGAAGCCGTACGACATGGCCGTCGCCGCCGCGCGCAAGGCCCTGGACCTTATCGAGGGGCGCACCCTGGACCAGCCGCACGAGATCTTCCCCGTGCAACTGCTGGTACGCGACTCCACCGCCGCGCCGCGGGTGCGCGGCTGAGCGGGGCCGAATCAGTCGTTATTCGGGCCGCTGTTGTCGGACTGGGCTTTGCCGTTCCTGCGAGCTATCGCCATGAACGTGACGCCGACGATGACGGGCAGGAGGATGGCGGCGAGCGTTGCGGCGCGGCGGATGGCATCGGACGTTGCCTTTCCGGACTTGGCGTCGCCTGACTTGGCGGACGCTGCGGAATCGGCGGACTTGGCGGCGGTGTCATCGCCCTTATGCGGTGTTTCGCCGGTGAACCAGGCGGGATCGGACGGATCGTATTTCCGGGTGCCGGCCCAGTTTGCGGGCGTCGCGCCGGCGTATAGGGCGACGGCCGAGCCCTTGGCCACGGTGGCGGTGAAGGTGCCGGCCACGGCGTTGCGGAAGCCGATCATGCCGCGGATGGCGGTCCAGCGTTGCGCGCAGTGCCAGGTGCCGGCGGTTTCGATGCCGTCGGTCGGACAGGTCATGTCCGGCACGGAGGTGCGGGTGGCGCCGGGAGCGCCGTCGTCGACGCCGGCGTAGTAGTAGCCGGAGAAGATGTGCGGCTGGCCGTAATCGTAGGCGAGCATGAAGGCGTTGGCGAGCAGGTAGCTGGTGCCGTCACGGGTGGTGAGCGAGGAGCCGTTGCGCTCGGTGTCCCAGTTGGTCACCCATACGGCCGCCTTATCGGAATCCACCCAGGTCGGTCCGCCGATGGCGTCCAGGCCATCCGAACGAATCGATGCAGGCCGGCTTCGACATGGACCTCTACCTCGACTGGCGCCGGGACGGCCACCCGAACGGCTACAACCTGTTGCTGCGCAATACCGACACGCCTATGGAGCACGAAGGCGATTCCAGTTATTTCAACGCCGATTCAGGTGCCTCAATCGCCTCATTCCTCACGGAATACCTGCCGGACGAGCTCTCTTCCGACGCCGACGTGCTGCTCAGTCTTGGTGAACCGGCCGTGAGCGGCGGGCAGCTGACGCTCTCCCCGCAATCGTTCGTCGTGTTTGGTTAAACCCGTTCGACCTCACCTCCGCCGGCGAGGCTGTCGGCAAAGTCGACTGGGGATAGTCAACGGGCCATCACGACAAACACCAACACCTCTAGCCTCGTCCAACTCACCGAATGTATTGCAATCGTTGTCAATATGAGTTACGGTAGAGGCAGAACAGCTCGAACATTGGTCTGTCAGGTTGCCGGAACCTCAACGCAGAGCGGCCCTCGAACAGCAATGCAAACGACTAGCAGTACCCGATTTGCAAGCAAGGAGTCATCATGACCGACGCATACGGCAACGACGCAGCAACCAGCACCGGCACCATCGCAGACACCACCAACAACGCCGCTTCCGGTGCCCCGCAGCGCGCGGAAAGCACGGAACGACTCGCCCGCCCGCTCATCAAGCTCGCCAAAGCCTGCGGACTTGCCACCTCATTCATCGACCAGCTCGGCACCTACACCGAAATCAGCGACGCGGCCTTGGTCGCCGTACTCAAGGCCCTCGACGTGGACGCATCCAGCGACGAGGCCATCGTACGCTCCATGACCCAACTTGAGGTGGAAAACAGCAAACGTTTGCTCCCCTCCACCATCGTCGCCACCACCGGCAAACCGACCGGCATCACCCTGAACTGCTCGTCGGACGCGGACATCACCGCCTCCATCGAACTGGAGGACGGCACCGCGTTTGGCCACTTTGCCCTGCTGCCGAACCTCAATTCCGGCAAGCCGGACTTGACCATCGCACCCGACCTGCCGATGGGTTACCACACGCTGACCGTCACGGTTGACGGGCGCGAGGGCAAGGCGGCCATCATCGCCGCCCCCGCGCGCATTCCCGTGCCGGAGGCGGTCGCCGAGCACCAGCGGTGGGGCTGGATGACGCAGATGTATTCCGTGCGGTCCCGCGAATCGTGGGGCATCGGCGATTACGGCGATCTGAAGCGTCTTTTGGCAGATGCCGCCGAGAAGTCCAAGGCCGACTTCATGCTCATCAATCCGATTCACGCCGGCGCGCCGATTCCGCCGCTTGAGCCATCGCCGTATCTACCGGAATCGCGCCGATTCCTCAACGTGACGTACATCCGGCCGCAGGATATCCCCGAATATGCCACACTGCCGGCCGACGTGCGCGCGCAGGTGGATGCGCTGCATGATTCGGTGGCCGCGCGCAACGACGAATCGACCCCGATGGACATCAACGCGGCGTGGGAGGCCAAGCGCCCGGCGCTGCGCCTGATCTTCGAAGCGGGCCGCAACAACAAGCGCGAGCTCGAATTCGAGCATTTCAAGACCACCGCCGGCCCGGACCTCGATTCCTTCGCCACATGGTGCCTGTGCTTCGAGGTATGGGGCGCGCCGTGGGGCGAGAACCGTTGGTTCTTCGAGAAGACCATCGACGACCCGGCCGTGCGCCAGCTCGTCGAGGAGCACCACGACCTGTTCGAGTTCAACCGCTGGCTGCAGTGGATCGCTGCCGAGCAGGTGAACGCCGCGCAGCAGGAGGCGCTGGACCACGGCATGACGCTGGGGCTGATGCAGGACATGGCCGTGGGCGTGCACGGGCTCGGCGCGGATGCCTGGGCCAATCCGGAACGCTTCGCCTCAGGTGGCGTCACGGTCGGCTGCCCGCCGGACTTCTATAACCAGCAGGGCCAGGATTGGGGCCAGCCACCGTTCAACCCGCGCTACCTGGAGGCCACCGGCTACCAGGTGTACCGCGAGATGGTGCATTCGATGTACGAGCACGCGGGCGCGGTGCGCATCGACCATGTGCTGGGCTTGTTCCGCCTGTGGTGGATTCCGCAGGGGCTCGGTGCCCGCAACGGCGCATACGTGACGTACAACCACGAGGCGATGTTGGGAGTACTGGCCATCGAGGCCACGCGCGCCGGAGGCATGGTGGTTGGCGAGGATCTGGGCACCGTACCGGATTACGTGCGCCGCATTCTGGCCGATCACGGCGTGCTCGGCACTGACGTGGAATGGTTCAACCGCGTGGACGATTCGCCGAACGCCGGCGACCCGTACCGCGCACCCAAGGACTATCGCAAACAGGCATTGGCCTCGGTGACCACGCACGATCTGCCACCCACCGCCGGCTACCTGAACTTCGCACACGTCAAGCTGCGCGAGGAGCTGCATCTCCTGAGCGAGCCGGTGGAGGCATTCGCCGCCTCGGCGATGGCCGAGCGCACGGCCATGATGAACCGTCTGGTGGAGAACGGCTATATCTCGCAGACCGTGGCGGATGATGTGGAAGGCCATGTGCAGGAAATCGTGGAAGCGATGCACGCCATGCTCACCGATACGCCGTCGCTGCTGCTGCAGGCAGCGCTGGTGGACGGCGTGGGCGAATGCCGCTCCCAGAATCAGCCGGGCACTTCCAGAGAGTATTCGAACTGGCGCGTGCCGCTGGCGGACAGCTCAGGCCACGTGGTACATACCGACGAGGTCTTCGACCTGCCACGCGTGCAGTCCCTAGCGCCGTGATGCGCCGAGAGAAGCGGTGATCGATTCCGGCAATGGGAGATTGGTCTAAATCGGCCCCTCGTAATCGAGATAGCCGAAGACGGCGACTTGTTATGGGCATGTTATCGTTGTCATGACAATGATTGTTCGCGACGGCGAAGGAGCGACGGCTATGACCAAGGCAAGCATTCAAGCGGTGGCCCGCGAGGCCGGCGTTTCCGTATCCACGGTGTCCCGAACCTTCGCCAAGCCGGATCTAGTGCTTCCAGAGACTCGAGACCGAGTGATGACCGCGGCCGAAAAGCTCGACTACTCCGTCTCTCGCTCGGCCGCCGCACTGAAGTCCGGCCAGTCGTTCCGCATTGCGCTGCTGGCCAGCGAGACCATCACCACCTGGTTCAATGCAAACATCTTCGCCGGCCTTGACTCGGCGCTGCGCCCCTCCGGCTACGACACTGTGCCCTACCCCATGCGCAACGCCGCCGAGCGCCATGACTTCTTTGCGGATTTGCCCGTGCGACGCAATGCGGATGCGGTGATTGTCAGCTCCTTCGACATTGAGCCGGCTGAAGTGGAGCGACTGAAGCATATGCACGTGCCGATTGTCGGCATCAACATTCCCTCCACCGATGGGTTCGACGCAGGCGTGAGCATTGACGATTACGCCGCCACACGTTCGGCCATCGAGCACCTGATTGCACTCGGCCACCGGCATATCGCGTTCGTCGGCAGCGCACCGACCGAAACCAATATGCGCTACAGTGCCGAGGCTCGTTTGCAGGGCGTCATTGATGCCGCTGCCGCCCATCCGGGGATCGAGCTAACGCCCCTGAGCATTCAACGCGGTCTTGGCGAAAGCAACGCGGCATTGAACGCCGTACTGAACGCCTTCCCCAGCATCACCGCCTTCTGTTTTGAGGATGATGAAATGGCCGCGCCCGTGCTGTATCGCCTACGTCAATACGGGCGGCGGGTACCTCAGGACATTTCCATCATCGGCTTCGACGATTCCACCCTGTCCGCCGCCGTGGGACTGACCACACTGCATCAGGACCCGTTCGCAATGGGCGTGGCCGCCGGGCACATGGTATTGGATGCCATTGCGGGCAAGTCAATCGAACCGGCATTCGTACGGCCGGACACTCCGCTAATACTGCGCGAAACCACCGCGCCGCCGGCCGCAACAGCAGCGTCCGCGCAGGCGTGACTACGTTACCACCGCAAAACGCCGATAAATCGACTTTTGCATGCGTAATTCACATGATATCGTTGTCATCATCAATACAACGGTTGGGCCTTCACACAGCAGTTCGAGCACAACCGGAACAACCCAACCACAACGCACCCGGAACAGGAAGGAATCGGCATGACCGCCAACAACCTCAATGACGACTGGTGGAAGCAGGCCGTCGTCTACCAGATCTACCCGCGCAGCTTCAAGGACGTCAACGGCGACGGACTCGGCGACATCGCCGGCGTCACCGAGAAAATGGATTACCTGAAGAACCTCGGCGTCGACGCGATCTGGCTCTCCCCGTTCTACCCCTCGGATCTGGCGGACGGCGGCTACGACGTGATCGACTACCGCAACGTCGACCCGCGCCTAGGCACCATGGACGACTTCGACGCGATGGCCGAGGCCGCGCACGAGGCCGGCATCAAAGTGATCGTGGACATCGTGCCCAACCACACCGCCGACAAGCACGTGTTCTTCCAAGAGGCCCTCGCCGCCGAGCCCGGCTCCCCGGCGCGCGACCGCTACATCTTCCGCGACGGCCGCGGCGAGCACGGCGAACTGCCGCCCAACGACTGGCAATCCTTCTTCGGCGCCCGGCCTGGGCGCGCGTGGCCGACGGCCAGTGGTATCTGCACCTGTTCGATAAGGCGCAGCCGGACGTCAACTGGAAGAATCCGGACATCCACGAGGAGTTCAAAAAGACCCTGCGCTTCTGGTCCGACCACGGCACCGACGGCTTCCGCATCGACGTGGCGCACGGTCTGGCCAAAGACCTTGAATCCAAGCCGCTGGAGGAGCTCGGCCGCGAATACAGCGTGGTCGGCGTGCTGAACCACGACTTCAGCCATCCGCTGTTCGACCGCCGCGAAGTGCACGACATCTACCGCGAATGGCGCAAGGTGTTCAACGAGTACGACCCGCCGCGCTTTGCCGTGGCCGAGGCGTGGGTGGTGCCTGAGCACCAGCACCTGTACGCTTCGATGGACGAGCTGGGCCAGTCCTTCAACTTCGACTTCGCGCAGGCCAACTGGTATGCCGACGAGTTCCGCAAGGCCATCGCCGCGGGTCTTAAGGCGGCGGCCGAAACCGGCGGCTCCACCACCACGTGGGTCATGAACAATCACGACGTGCCGCGCAGCCCCTCCCGCTACGGTCTGCCGCAGGTCAAGGGCGCGCCCTACCACCAGCTGCCGCACGACTGGCTGCTGCGCAACGGCACCACGTATCCCGAGGATCGCGAGCTTGGCACCCGCCGCGCCCGCGCCGCCGCTTTGATGGAGCTCGGCCTGCCCGGCGCCGCCTATATCTATCAGGGCGAGGAGCTGGGCCTGTTTGAAGTGGCCGATATTCCGTGGGATCGACTGGAAGATCCGACCGCTTTCCACACCGCTCAGGCCACGATGGACAAGGGCCGCGACGGCTGCCGCGTGCCGCTGCCGTGGACCGCCGCCGATGAGCCGGCCTTGGCCGATTTCAGCCGTCCGGCTCCGGCCGATGACGGTACCGGCGAAAACCATGTGCCGCTGTGCGCAGCCGGCCAGTTCGGCACGGGCGCTTCCTTCGGCTTCTCGCCGGCTACGCGCGCTGAGGGCGTGACGCCGGCCGCCGACCCGCACCTGCCGCAACCGCTGTGGTTCAAGGATTACGCGGTGGACGTGGAGCAAGCCGACCCGGACTCGATGCTCGCGCTGTATCGCGCCGCACTGGCGATTCGCCAGGAGTCGCTGACCGCCACGCGCGACACCACGGCCGAGCAGGTGGACATGGGCGACGATGTGGTGGCGTACACCCGCGCGGCGGTTGGCGGGCGGGTGTTCACCTCAATCACCAACTTCGGCAATGCCCCGGTCGCGCTGCCCGATGGCTCCGTGGTGCTGGCGTCCGGCCCGCTGACCCCCGAAGGCCAGCTCCCCACCGACACTTCTGCGTGGGTTATCAAGTAGATCCCTTGGAATAAGCGAAAGGCCGCCGTTCCGAATGAATCGGAGCGGCGGCCTTTTGGTATGCACTGGGGACCACCCTCAGGCGCTTACGCGCCAGCGTACTGCAACACGGACAGCCTGAAGGCTGCGATTGCCGGCTCGCTGTTCGTGCGCACCTCACCCGAGGGGAGCCAAGGAAGAATCACTGAACCTGGGCGCGGGCGATCTTGCCGGTGAAGGAGTTGGCCTCGTCGGCATCCTTGACGCCATCCTTGTTCCAGGAGAACATGGCGCGCAGCTTCGGGCCGACGGTCTCGATGCGCTCGTTGGAGTACTTCTCCTGCAGCTCCTTGAAGTGCGGGGCGCCGGCATCCTGGTCGTCAATGAACTCCTTGGCGAAGGAGCCGTCCTGGATGCGCTGCAGGTGGTATTCCATGCGCTTGCGGCAGTCCTCGTTGATGACGGTGTTGACGTAGTCGCCGTACTGAGCGGTGTCAGAGCAGGACCAACGAGCCTTGTTCAGACCGCCCTCGTTCATCAGGTCGACGAGCATCTTGAGCTCGTGGCAGACCTCGAAGTAGGCGATTTCCGGCTGGTAGCCGGCGTCGGTCAGGACTTCGAAGCCCATCTCGACGAGCTTGTTCACGCCACCCATGAGCACGTTCTGCTCGCCGAACAGATCGGTCTCGGTCTCTTCCTTGAAGGTGGTCTTGATGGCGCCGGCGCGCAGAGCACCGAGGGCCTTGGCGTAGGCCAGGGTCAGAGCCCAGCCGTCGCCACGCGGATCCTGCTCGACGGCCACGACGACCGGGACGCCACGGCCAGCGGCGTACTCACGACGAACGATGTGGCCCGGGCCCTTCGGGGCGACCATGAACACCGGATGATCCTCGGACGGCTTGATGTAGCCGTAGTGGATGTTGAAGCCATGAGCGAACGCAACAGCAGCACCCGGCTTGATGTTGGGCTCGATGTCGTTGGCCCAGATGGTGCGCTGGTACTGTCGGGGGCCAGAATCATAATCACGTCGGCTTCGGCGGAAGCCTCGGCCACGGACTTGACCTCGAGGCCCTGTTCCTTGGCGAAATCAACCGACTTGGAGGTCGGACGCAGGCCGACGACGACGTCGACACCGGAATCGCGCAGGTTCAGCGCGTGGGCGTGGCCCTGGGAGCCGTAGCCGATGATTGCGACTTTCTTGCCTTCGAGGACGGAAAGATCGCCGTCGTTCTCATACCAGATCTGTGCTGCCATTATTGGCACTCCTTTTCAGTAGTGGGTTGTGGCGCCGCTGGGCGCCGGGGGTATCTACGGTGTGCAGATAAGTCCTGTTTTGCGAGGATTGTGTCCTTCAAACCGAGTTCAATCCTACCGAGAACGCCGTCGCAGCCCCGCTGGAGTCCACAACGTGAGCTAGGTCACTATTGGAGTATGGACAGCCGTGTGCAGAGAACGATTCTCGATAACAACTCTGCACCCTTTTGAACAGAATCGCACAATCCCACATATGGGGAAAGGCTGAGATATCAACGACCTTGCATATTCGGTGTTCGTTTGCCTGCAAGAAATCAGCGCATAGTTGTTATTGAGAATGATTCGCTGCGCGCAACAACACAAAACCGCCGCTCCCGTATGGGCGGGAACGGCGGTTTGCTAGTTTAAATCCCCTTCAGGGGCGACAATCACTGAACCTGGGTACGAGCAATCTTGCCGTTGAAGGACTCGGTCTCATCCTTGTCCTTGGCCTCGGCGTTATTCCAGGAGAACATGGCGCGCAGCTTCGGGCCAACGGTCTCGAGGTGCGGGTGAGAGTACTCTTCCTGCAGCTTCTTGAACTTCGGAGCGCCAGCGGCCTGGTCATCCATGAACTCCTTGGCGAAGGAGCCGTCCTGAATGCGCTTGAGCTGGTACTGCATGCGCTTCTTGGTCTCCTCGGTGATGACCGTGGAGGTGTAGTCGCCGTACTGGGCGGTGTCGGAGCAGGACCAACGAGCCTTGTTCAGACCACCCTCGTTAGCGAGGTCGACCAGCATCTTCAGCTCGTGGAACACCTCGAAGTAGGCGATCTCCGGCTGGTAGCCAGCCTCGGTCAGCACGTCGAAGCCGAGGTCGCACAGGTGGTTGATGCCACCCATGAGGACGTCCTGCTCGCCGAACAGATCGGTCTCGGTCTCCTCGGTGAAGGTGGTCTTGATGGCGCCTGCACGCAGAGCGCCCAGAGCCTTGGCGTAAGCCAGGCACAGCGGCCAGGTCTTGCCATCCGGATCCTGCTCGACGGCCACGACGACCGGGACGCCACGGCCAGCGGCGTACTCACGACGAACGATGTGGCCCGGGCCCTTCGGGGCGACCATGAACACCGGGTGATCCTCAGACGGCTTGATGTAACCGTAGTGGATGTTGAAGCCGTGGGCGAAGGCCAGGGCAGCGCCCGGCTTCAGGTTCGGCTCAACGTCCTTCTTGTAGACGGCTGCCTGGTACTGGTCAGGCAGAAGAATCATC
>ENA-OQJC01000298-OQJC01000298.1-human-gut-metagenome-genome-assembly--contig:-NODE-298-length-15453-cov-3.704032_pt1 | contig 15453 bp, 17 predicted proteins | sample MGYA00242600_ERZ504766 | MGnify/ENA primary metagenome ERZ504766 (study PRJEB26092, sample SAMD00036364) | human gut metagenome | host: Homo sapiens | study: EMG produced TPA metagenomics assembly of...
AGGAAACGAAGGTGTTCATGGCGAACCGTGAAGAAGGGCATTATCAGGTGGCACGGGCGTCGTGGATTGGTGACTATGCGGATCCGCAGACGTTCCTCGATGTGTTCTATGATTCCGCCAATGATGCGCAATATCACAGTGAAGCGTATAATGCTTTGATAGAGCGAATTCACAATACGACGGATGTGAAACTGCGTAACGAACTTATGCATGAAGCAGAAGCTATGATTTTTGATGACACTGTGGTTATGCCGATTTATTTCACTACCACGCCGTATGTGGCACGTGATACAGTGGGCGGGTACTATTGGTCAAGCTTGGGGACCATAGAGTTTAAACACGCGTTTCGTAAATAAGTGAAAGTGTATAGATAACGAGTATAGCCAATGATTAAATGCATTGGCTATATTCAATGAGTAGTGGATAGGAGAAGTACTGATGGATTGGATTTTGCCAAAACGGTTACAACCGGGCATGACATTGGCCTTTACGGCGCCGGCCTCGGCAACGGAAGAAAATCTGGACGCGTTGAAGGCTTTGGTTGAAGCCAGGGGGTATAAGGCTGTATTCGGGGCGTCCTGTTATCGTCACGGTCTCTATGGCGGTACGCCGGAGGAACAGGCCGCGGAATTTAATACCTTTATGACGGACTCCGATTGTGATGCGGTAATTGCCTTGCGTGGCGGTTACGGCACAGTGCGTTATTTGGATTTATTGGATTATGAAGGCATTCGCAAGGGGCAAAAGCCTTTTGTGGGGTATAGCGATTGTACGGCGTTACATACGGCCATCGGTCGCTACAGCCGTTTGGTCACCTATCACGGACCGATGGGCGTAGATTGGTTAAAACCGGGGCGTGAAAACGATGTAGCTCACTTATTTGATTTGCTTGAGGGTAAAACTTCCGTAATCGAGCCCTTATTGGCGCCGCCACGGGGCTTTATCGGTGCCAATATGGAAGAAGGCAGGCTCATGGGTGGTAATTTAGCCATTCTTTGCAGCTTAGGCGGTACTCCTTATGCACCGGCCCTTGAAGATTGGGACGATGCCATTTTACTGTTGGAGGATATTGGTGAACCGCCTTATAAAATAGATAGAATGCTCCAGCAATTGCGCCGTCAAGGCGTTCTGAGTCGCGTTAAAGGGGTGGCTCTCGGTACGTTTACAAACTGTGAAGACGAAGACGAGCCGGATTATGAAATCGGCGCTCATGTATTGGATTACATGATGGCTGAACGATCGCAAGATGCACCGGAACCTTTTGTCTGCTATGTACCAACCGGTCACGGCACGCCTCATCAGGCTTTGCCGCTGGGAAGCTATGTAAGTTTCAGAGCTATTTCCAATACATTGGTGCTGTTTCCTTATTGTGAGGGGCATTCGTTTGTAAAGGATCCGATGACGGAGCCAACCGACTCTGTTGATGCATTGTCGAGGGGAATCCTATTGCCAATTTAACGGAGGGGAACCATATTGCTGATTCAAAGGTTGCTAACGCTGTGGCGGAGCTGCCTAATGATGGTTCTTTGGCAGCTCGTGAAGCTTGCCTTCACGAAGCCATTCAGAACATAGAGCAGGCGCTTATCGATTTGTCCGCTTATTTACATGCCAATCCCGAAGTAGGTCTTACGGAACATAAAGCGGTGGCTGCTATTACGAAGTTTTTGGCTGACCGGAATTTCAGAGTAAAGACGGACGTCAGTGACGGCCGCATTCCGGAGCTTGCCACATCCCTTAAAGCGGATAAAGGGAATTCGGACAGTGCCTATAAAATGGCTTTTCTCGGTGAATATGATGCCTTGCCGGGGCTTGGTCACGGCTGCGGTCATAATTTGATTGCGGCCATGAGCATCGGGGCGGCCATCGGTTTTGCGGCGGCTGTACCGGAAGCATTGACCACCTTCTTCGGTTGTCCCGCCGAAGAGACCGTAGGGGGCAAAGTCTTTATGGCCGATGCAGGCGTATTTAACGGCTATGCCGGTGCTTTGTTGACACATCCGGCGGATGTAAATGAGCTGGGCGGTTCTTCTTTGGCCAGTCACCCGTTGGAAGTGAAATTTATCGGTCGTTCCGCTCATGTGGCGGATTTAGAAGACAGGGGTATTAATGCCTTGGATTGTGCGGTTGCTTTATATGCTGCGGTGAATGAGCTAAAAGCGCAGTGGGGCGATGAAGTGGTTATCGGTCAAATCTTCACCGAAGCGGGTGAAGCGCCGAACATGATTCCCGCTGAAGCTGTATTACACATGACCGTCAGAGCCCATACGGTGGAGTTTTTAGAAGAGATTGTTTTGCCAACCGTAAAAGCTAAGGCCCTTGAAATTGCCAAAGCGAAAGGTGCCGAAGTTAAGCTTCGCCACTATGAACCGCTGTTTAAAGACTTGCGCGAAGACCGAACTTGGCGTGATTTAGCGCAACAGGTCATGACGGAGTGGGGCGCCACACCGACGATGCTTCCCAATGATGTGGCGGAAGGAAGCACCGACATGGGCAATGTGTCCCATGTGGCACCGACGGTACAATTGACTTTGGCCATCGGTGAAAACATGGGTCTTCATACACCGGAATTTGCGGCCCGCGCCGGTTCACCGGAGGGGCTCGCTATGATTCAAAAAGGGGCGCATATTATGGCGCTTACCGCACTACGCCATTGGTGGCAGTATGGTCGCGATTTTGACAGAGCTGTAAAATAAGGGTAAAATATATATGGTTAAATTAAGCCGTCTTTTTAGAGACGGCTTTTACATTAGATGAGCGGTTGGGAGATGACTGATGAGTGTACTAACGGTGTCACATGTGACGCATGGCTTCGGCGCCCGTCAAATTTTGGATGATGCGTCGTTTCGACTATTAAAAGGTGAACATGTTGGCTTAATCGGCGCTAATGGCGAAGGTAAGTCTACGTTTTTAAATATTATAACCGGTAAAATTTTGCCTGATGAAGGCACGGTGCAATGGTCCAATAAGGGTACCGTAGGTTATTTGGATCAGCATAGCGTATTGGCCGAAGGGCAGACTATACGCGACGTGCTACGCGATGCGTTCAGCGATTTATTTGAATTGGATAAAGAGTTACAGGCCGCTTACATGGAGATGACGGACTGTGACGAAGCGCGCATGAATGAGCTCTTGGAGAAAACCGGTGAGTGGCAGGAAGAGTTGGAGCACCGCGGTTTTTACGAAATCGATGCCACCATCGAGCGCACGGCGCAGGGCCTCGGGCTTGTAGACATCGGTCTCGACCGTCTCGTTAACGAATTGAGCGGCGGTCAGCGTACGAAGGTATTATTGACGAAGCTCTTATTGCAAAAACCGACCATATTGCTCTTGGATGAACCGACCAACTATTTGGACGTGGAGCATATTGAGTGGCTTAAGAATTATTTGCAAAATTATGAAAACGCCTTTATCCTCATCTCTCATGATATGGAGTTCTTAAATTCCGTAGTCAATGTGATTTATCACATCGAACAGGCGCAGTTGACGCGTTATACGGGGAACTACGAACAGTTCCTTGCAGCTTATGAAGTGCAGCGTGCGCAAGCGGTGAAAGCCTATGAGCGGCAGCAACAGGAAATTGCCCGCATGGAAGACTTCATTCAGCGTAATAAGGCTCGCGTGGCGACGCGCGGCATGGCCAATTCCAGGGCTAAGCGCTTAGAGAAAATGGAGATTTTGGACAAACCGAAGGTTCATTTGGAAGTGTCCTTTGGTTTTAAAGAAGGCCGTACGCCTAGCCGCTTCGTAGTAAGCGCCAAAGATTTGGTGCTTGGTTATGATTCGGCCTTGACTAAACCGGTGGATGTGGTGCTTGAACGAAACCAGAAAATTGCCGTACGCGGTGTGAATGGTCTCGGCAAAACAACGCTTCTCAAAACATTGTTGGGGTTAATCAAACCCTTTGCCGGTGAGGTGGAACGAGGCGACTTTTTACAAGTGGGCTATTTTGAACAGGAAGACAGTGCTCATAATGATATGACAGCACTTGATTATATTTGGAATGCATATCCGGCCATGACGAATGCGGAAGTACGGGCAGCATTGGCTCGTTGCGGGCTAACCAACGAGCACATTACAAGTCAGATGCGCGTCTTGTCGGGCGGTGAAAATGCAAAAGTACGACTCTGCAAATTGATGCAGGAGCCGTACAATGTGTTGGTTTTGGACGAACCGACGAATCATTTGGACGTAGCCGCCAAGGAAGAATTGGCCGATGCGTTACGTCGTTTTAAAGGAACGATTTTGGTAGTCAGCCATGAGCCGGAGTTTTATCGCTCTTGGATTACCGATGAGTGGAACGTGGAATCGTGGACGACTAAAATCGTATAGGAGGTCTTGTCATGAAAGAACAGGCCAGCGAGGGTGTTGCACAGTTTTTAACAGCCTTGGGCATTGATTTAAAAGCGGCTGATATGGAGAAAACGCCGCAACGGGTGGCCGGTTTATATGAAGAGTTGTTTGCCGGCATGAATAAGTCCAGCGCTGAGATTTGGGGCGATATTTTCCCTACCGAGTACAAAGGCTTGGTAGCGGTAACGAATATTCCTTTCTATTCTGTATGTGAACATCATTTGATGCCTTTTTTCGGCACTGCCGATATTATTTACCAACCGAAGGATGGTCGTGTAGCAGGGCTCAGTAAGCTCAGTGATTTGGTGAACTTGTTTGCCCATCGGCCGCAGCTCCAGGAGCGCATGACTCGTGAGATTGCGACGGCTTTGGAGACGGATTTGGAAGCGGAAGGCGTGATGGTACGCATTAAAGCAACACATTTGTGTATGCTTATTAAAGGCGAGTTGCAACAAGGAACGGCCGTTGTAACCATGGAATGTCGCGGCGTGTTAAGCCGGACGGGACAGCTTCGGGAAGAAGCTTTGACTATTTTAGGAGGTTCAACGGATGTTCAAACGACGCAGTTATAAATGGGACGACGGTAGAACGTTGGTGCTCAATAACAGTACCTTGATTATGGGAATTTTAAACGGAACCCCCGATTCATTCTCCGACGGTGGCAAATATAATACACCGACAGCGGCTATCGCGCATGCTCGTGAAATGGAAATGCAGGGCGCCGATTTAATCGACCTTGGCGTAGAATCGACCCGTTCCGGTCATACGCATATTTCGGTGGCAGAAGAAATCAGCCGTATGGAGGCGCTCTTGGGTCCTGTATTGGAAGCCACCAAGGTGCCGATTTCCATTGATACCTATCGGGCGGAAACGGCGGATTATGCACTGTCCCATGGGGCTCATATCCTCAACGATATTTGGGGTCTTCGTTACGACCCCGATATTGCGGCCGTAGCGGCTAAACACAAGGTGCCGGTTATCATCATGCACAACCAGAACGATACGAATTACGGCGATATCATCGAAGACATGAAAGCCTTTTTCTTTGCGTCTGTGGACATTGCCTTAAAAGAAGGAATTTTACCGCAGAACATTTGGCTTGATCCGGGCATCGGCATCGGTTTTGGCAAAACGGGCGAGCAGAATATTGAGGTTATGCAGCGTCTCGGCGAATTGACGGCCTATGAATACCCTGTTTTGTTGGCGCCGAGTCGTAAGAGTTTTATCGGGGCCATGCTCAATGATTGCCCGCCGGATCAACGTGACGAGGGCACTGTGGCCGCTTGTATTACGGGCTTAATTCAGGGGATAGATATGGTGCGCGTGCACAATGTAGATATGCACAAAAAAGCATTGACCGTAGCGGATGCCTTGCTGAGAGGAGAGTTCTAATGGATAAGATTGTTTTAAAAAATATGGGCTTTTTCGGGTATCATGGGAACTTGGAATCGGAAAACAGTCAGGGCCAGCGTTTTTTTGTGGATGTAACGATTTTAATCGATTTGACTAAAGCCGGTCAGTCCGACGATTTGGCGGATTCCATTAATTATGTAGAGGTATATAATACGGTGGAACGTGTCGTGACGGGGGAACCGCAGAAATTATTGGAAAAAGTGGGTACTTTGATTGCCGATGAATTATGGAATAATTATCGCGGCATTATCGGTCTCGCTGTGGCCATTCGTAAACCGGCCGTGCCGATTCCGGGCATGCTGGATTATGCGGAAATTACCATTACGCGAGGTCAAATGTAGGTGAGACTTTTTGATGAAATATATCTATTATCTCAGTTTGGGATCTAATTTAGGTGACCGTGAGCAATATTTGGCCAATGCCATTGAGGGTTTGCGGCGTCATGAAAATATTGAGTCGGTGACGCCATCCAAATGGCTGGAAACGGCGCCTTGGGGTAACACGAATCAGGGGCCGTTTTTAAACGGAGCCTGTAAAGTTGTGACTACTTTGGTGCCGGAAGCCATGCTGCAGGTGATGCAGGCGCTTGAAAAAGCGGCCGGCCGGGAACGATTGGTTCATTGGGGGCCCCGTACACTTGATCTCGATATCGTGTGGGCTGAAAAAGAAGACGGACGCCTCATAGAGGTGCAAAGTGAAACACTGACGATTCCTCATCCTTATTTGTGGGACAGGGCGTTTGTTTTAGTGCCGCTCAGTGAATTGTATCCCAACTTTATTTTTCAGGGGCAGGCTATTGGGGACAGAATAAAAGAATTGGACGAAGCATAATTGTAAGGAATATGGGCATACTCAAGCGGTGAAATCACTAGACCACGGCAGCGAATAAATGGGTAAATTTATTTGGCTGACATGAAGGTAATGATTCATTGATGAGTTTCGATATTGATGTTATAATAGGCTCATTCAAGCAGTACGTGACGATGAGGACTAGAATATGGCAGAGGAGATAAAAAAAGGCCCTCGTGCGGGCCATAGGGAACGACCGAAACGTAATAAAATTATAATGTGGGCACAAATCATTATACTTGCGTTGGGTCTTATCTTTATTTTGCGCACGATGTATGATATTTATGTTATCAAACAACAGCAGCATCAGTTACAACTTCAAATCGAAGAATTGAAGAAGAGCAATGAAGCACTGGAACAGGATAAACAGCGTCTTCAGGATCCAAAAGAGATTGAAGGAGTAGCACGGGATGAATTGGGTTTGGTAAAACCGGGCGAAGTACCGTATGTGAAATAGGAAACTGAAAAATCGGTACGCGAGCAGTGTATTTACGGCATTTTTACGGGGCTATAATTTATTCTTATGTAAGTTGTACATTCGTTAAATATCAGTTGACAAGGTTTTTCAAAGCCCTATATAATTAAACTAGTGTGCATGTATTACGGCACAACGTTTTTAGTAATTTTAGGAGGACATTGGGTTAGCATGGCCATTGAAGTAGGTAGTGTTCTTGAAGGCACTGTTACGGGGATCACGAAATTTGGTGCGTTTGTGGACTTAGGTAACAAACAAACGGGTTTGGTGCACATTTCAGAAGTTGCGAATGAATATGTGGAAAATATTTCGGATTTTATTAAAGAAGCAGACACAGTTAAGGTTAAAGTTTTGAGTGTGGATGAAAAAGGTAAGATTAGCTTATCGATTAAGCAAACATTACCTAAACCGGAAGCTGCGCCAAGAGCGCCAAAGACTGAGAATCGTGAACCTAGAGAACGCGAGTTCCGCCCACGCCAGCATGACGGGCATGCTCGCAGTGCTCACGATGGTAATCGCCGTAATTCTTTTGAACGCAAAAGCGACGGTATGTCCTTTGAAGATAAAATGAGTCGTTTCTTAAAAGACAGCGAAGAACGATTGACGGATTTAAAACGAAATACCGAATCCAAACGTGGCGGTCGTGGAGGTCGCAGAGATTAAACAGTGAGATGATGCGAAGCTTCGCATCATCTTTTTATTTATAGCCGGTTGGCATTATATTTTAATTGTGATTGTGATTTTAATTGTGATTGTGATTGTGATTGTGATTGTGATTGTGATTGATGATTGATGATTGATGATTAACTTATAGTTCCGGTATATTTTGGAGGAAAACTATGGCAGATACAACAGTAAAAGCGGCAATCGTTGATTTAGGCTCCAATTCGTTACGTTTGTTGCTCGGCACCTATGACGGTAAAGAGTGGCACAATGAGCCGAAACGCCTTTGGACTACGCGCCTCGGTAAAAGAGCGGCAGATGGTCAATTGACCGAAGAGGCTATGACGCGTAGTTTGGATGCGTTAAAAGAAATCCAAGGGCTAATCGGAAGTTATGGCGCTACTCGTGTAGTAGGGGTGGCCACCAGTGCCGTGCGTGAAGCTTCTAACGGTGAGGCATTCATGGCAGAGGCGGTTAAAGTTTGTCCGATGGAGCCGAATGTGATTACCGGTGAAGAAGAGGCGGCTCTCGGATTTGCCGGCGCTATAAGCTCATTCCCCGGTGATGAACGCCATTTCGGTTTAATCGATATCGGCGGGGCAGTACGGAAATCGCGCTCGGTACAGCCGAAGGGGCCTACTGGAATCGTTCTTACCCGATTGGAGCGGTACGTCTCAAAGAACGTTCCGATGAAGGTCCTCAGGAAGTGTGGCAGGAGACGCGGCCTTGGTTTGATCCGTTGCCAATCGAAGGACCTTTTGGCGAGTTCATTGCTGTAGGCGGCACGGCTACGACCTTGGCGGCTATGCATCTTAAAATGACGGAATATAATCCGGGCCTCATTCAGGGGCATCAGTTGACGCGTGCCGTTATTGAAGGCATGATTTTGGAACTTCGTTATATGACGCCGGAAGAGCGGTTACAGGTACCGGGCTTACCGGCTACCAGAGCGGATATTATTGTGGCCGGCGCCGAAATTTTAACATCCTTCATGGATTGGCACGAAATTCCTCATGTTATCGTGAGTGAACGAGACGGCATGGAAGGAATGCAACAACATTTGGTGAAATAAATATATAGTGCTGAAAAGATAGTGAGAAGGGAGGTGGACACATGGTTAACATTGAAAAGAAGGAGCTTATTATTGCATCCTTTGAAAATAAAGTAGCAGCCTTTGCCCAAAAGCATGGTACGGTGCCACCAGACAGTAAAGTACTGGTAGCTTGTTCCGGCGGGCCCGATTCGATGGCGCTTTTGCATTGGCTTATGGCTACTAAAGGTGAGGGCACTGAGGCGGCTCTCGCAATCGGTGTGGCCTGTGTAGACCATTCCTTGCGAGTTGAAAGTAAAGCCGAGCTGGCTATGGTAGCGCATTATGCGAAGGCCCATGACTTACCGTTCTATCCCCTCACTATTGATGCAGTCGCGGCGGCCGAGCAATCCGGTGAATCTGTCGAAACGACCGGTCGCCGTTTGCGCTATGAGTTTTTCAGAAGCATTTGCCAAGCTGAAGGTTACGATTATATTGCCACGGCTCATCATGAAAACGACCAGGCGGAAACTATTTTGGCTCATCTCATTCGCGGCAGCGGTACGGCCGGGCTCACCGGCATGCAAGTAATCGCGGACGATCTTTGGCGCCCCTTCTTAGGCGTTACGAAAGAAGAGATTTTAGCGTATGTGAAGGCATTGGTGTTGCCCTTTGCTCACGACAAGACAAATGACGAGCCTATTTATATGCGCAACCGTTTGAGACTGGAAGTGCTGCCTTTATTAAAAGAGTTTAATCCTAATATTGTGGCAACATTGGCTCGGTTAGGTGAGCATATGGGGCAGGATGAGGCTTTTTTGACCGCTGAAGCAAAGCGAAAATTTAACGAATTGTGCATTGTGTGTACCAAAAAAGAATCGGGCACGCCGTATATAGAGTTAAAGCGAAATGAAGTGGCCGCTTTGCCGGATGCTTTATTTTATCGTTTGTGGCGATATGTGTTTGGTCTTTTTGACATAAAAAATACTTTCTCCGGTGCTCATGTAGCCGAACTCAGACAAGTGGTAAAGGGCAAAAAAAGAAAACAATTTATGTGTTCACAGGTGAAGGTTGCGGCGCAATATGATATAATACAAATTGGACGTTTAGTAGCATTTGATTTGAAAATGACTCAATATCGCATAAGGGAATTACGAGCACTTACATGGGCAGGGCCGGCGGTGGAGCCGATGCCTTTAAAAACGGAGAGAATCTGTTAATTCCGCGCCGATTGGCAGCTAAGGGCCCTGAAATTCGACAGCGTAAGGCCGGTGACCGTATAGTGTTGACGCGTCGCGACGGTCGTATATGGGGCCATAAAAAGCTGAAAGACTGGCTCATAGATCGTAAAGTGCCGACTGAGGAGCGGGATGCTTTATGGTTTGTATGCGGTGATAAGGTAGTTTTTTCAAAAGTGCAGCCGAAGACGACCACAATTGTGTGGGATGAGCAAACGAGTGAATATTGGGCTTGTTCTATCGAGGAGGAAAAGTAAATGTTAGATTCCATTAAGGAAGTATTAATCACTGAAGAAGCCTTGCGGGAACGGGTTGCCGAACTGGGCAAACAGATTTCTGCTGATTATAAAGGCGAGGACGTAGTTCTCGTGTGCGTATTAAAAGGGGCCGTAGTATTCTTTGCCGATTTGGCACGTGCCATTGAAGGCAATGTAGCATTAGATTTTATCTCTTGCTCCAGCTATGGCAACAGCACCGTAAGCAGCGGTGTAGTGCGCATTATGAAAGACTTGGACAAACCGGTAGAAGGCAAGCATGTCATTGTTGTTGAAGATATTGTAGATACAGGCAATACACTTCACTATTTATTGGAAAACTTAAAATCCCGTAACGCTAAAAGCGTTCGTTTGGTAGCGTTACTGAACAAACCGGATCGCCGCACGGTAGACGTGCACGTAGATTATCAGGGCTTTGTGATTCCTGATTATTTCGTAGTCGGTTACGGCTTGGATTACGCTGAAAGATTCCGTAATTTGCCATATATCGGCGTACTTAAAGAAGAAGTATACACATCAAAATAAATATAGACAATAATCAATATAAATTACAAATGCATTGTATGTTAACCTAAAATATGGTAATATGTTTATCAGAATATATTTTTTCGATATAGTGATGATAAATAAATCATATTGAGACATTTTGAAAGGGGTAATAGATTGGGTCGTTTTATGAAAAATGCACTGTTGTACATTTTGATTATTGTGGCAGCGGCTACAGTTATCAATTCGTTTTCCAGTACAAATACGGCAAAGTCAGAGATTAGTTACACCAGCTTTTTACAGTATGTAACGCAGAAGAAAGTAGACAGTATTACCATTACGGATAACCATGCCATTGTTGGTAAGCTTAAGAACGGTACGGAGTTCAGTACCTATGCTCCGACTGATCCTACTTTAATGAATCAGCTGACTACAAATGAAGTACAAATCACTGCAAAACCACCGGAACAACCTTCCTGGTGGATGGGCTTATTGAGCTCTGTATTGCCAATCTTCTTGTTGATTGGTGTTTGGTTCTTTATCATGCAGCAGACGCAGGGCAGTGGCGGTCGCGTTATGAACTTTGGCAAAAGTCGTGCTAAAATGCAGGGCGAAGGCAAGGTTAACGTAACCTTCAAAGATGTAGCCGGTGCGGATGAAGCTAAACAGGAATTGGAAGAAGTTGTAGAATTCTTGCGCAATCCGGGCAAATTTAATGCTATCGGCGCGAAAATCCCTAAAGGTGTTCTTTTATTCGGACCTCCGGGCACAGGTAAAACTTTATTGGCTCGTGCCGTAGCCGGGGAAGCGGGCGTACCGTTCTTCAGCATCAGTGGTTCCGACTTCGTAGAGATGTTCGTTGGTGTCGGTGCCTCTCGTGTACGTGACCTTTTCGGACAAGCTAAGAAGAATGCGCCTTGTATCATTTTCATCGACGAAATTGATGCGGTAGGTCGTCAACGTGGTGCCGGTCTCGGCGGCGGTCATGATGAACGTGAACAGACGTTGAACCAGTTACTCGTTGAAATGGACGGTTTCGGTGCTAACGAAGGTATTATTACCATTGCCGCTACCAACCGACCTGATATCTTGGATCCGGCTTTACTTCGTCCGGGTCGTTTCGACCGTCAGGTAACCGTAGATAAACCTGATTTACGCGGTCGTGAAGCTATCTTAAAAGTACATGCTCGCAACAAACCGTTGGCAGAGGATGTGGATTTACGCACAATTGCCAAAAAGACTCCGGGCTTTACCGGTGCCGATTTGAGCAACTTGTTGAATGAAGCTGCTTTGTTGGCTGCTCGTCAGAATCGTAAACAAGTTACTATGGCCGATTTGGAAGAAGCCAGTGAAAAAGTAAGTTACGGTCCGGAACGTCGCAGTCATGTAGTAAGCGACAAAGAACGTCGTTTGACGGCATATCATGAATCCGGTCATGCCATCGTGGCTCATTTGTTGCCTGATGCCGATCCGGTTCACAAAGTAACAATTATTCCGCGCGGTCGTGCCGGCGGTTACACCATGATGTTACCTGTGGAAGAACAGAATTATATGACAAAATCCCAGATGCTCGCACGTATCCGTGTAGCCTTGGGCGGTCGTTGTGCGGAAGCACTCGTATTGAAAGAAATCAGTAGCGGTGCGTCCGGCGATTTACAGCAAGTTACCAACATCGTTCGTCATATGATTACGCGCCTCGGTATGAGTGATGAATTGGGACCACTCGTATTCGGCGAACATCAGGAACAGGTGTTCTTAGGCCGCAGCCTTGGCCATGAACGCAACTATGGTGAAGCGGTAGCCGAAAAAATTGATGCGGAAATGCATAAAATTGTTTCGGAAGCCTATAATGACGTAATGCAGTTGTTATCCGATAATATCGAGTTCTTGCACAATATGGCGAATGTGCTCTTGGAAGAAGAAACAATTGACCATACTCAAATCGAGAACTTGTATAAATACGGAACTATTACGGACCCAAATACAGTGGAAGTAAATGGCGCTAAGAGTGCCTTGGAAGCAGCGGGAATTATCGTTCCTGATGCTATTGCCACCGAATCTGAAGGGGCAAATTCCGGTACAACTAACGGCGACACATCTGACACAAACAAATAATAATCGGTATACACCGATTGGCATAGGGCCGCCGGTAAGGCGGCCCTTTTTCATAAAGGAGGCATCAATTAGGATGAGAGATGCAATATTAGAGCTGCTTCGTGAGAATAAAGGTGAATTTGTATCAGGCCAACGCATGTCGGAACGGTGCAAAGTTTCGCGTACGGCTATTTGGAAACATATTGAAGCTTTGCGTAAAAAAGGGTATACTATTGAATCATTCACTAAAAAAGGTTATCGCTTGGTGGATGAGCCCGATTTAATGAGTCCCCTTGAAATGGAATCGGTTTTGACGACAAAAACATTCGGACGCAATTATCACTATGTACCAAGTCTTGAATCCAGTAACGCAGCAGCCCGTCAATTGGCCACGGAAGGTGCGCCGGAGGGCACTGTAGTAGTAGCGGAAGAACAGGTAGCCGGTCGCGGTCGTCTAAATCGCGGATGGTTTTCACCATATGGCAAAGGCCTTTGGTTCAGTATCGTATTGCGCCCTTCTTTCTTGCCGATTGAAGCTCCAAAATGTACGCTCATGGCGGCGGTGGCGCTCATTAAAGCATTCCGCCGTTTAGGCCTCAATACAGCAGGGATTAAATGGCCGAATGATATTTTGGTAAACGGCCGTAAATTAGTGGGTATTTTAACTGAAATGAACGGTACCATGGAAGCCATCTCGTATATTGTCATGGGTATCGGCATTAATACGGGCAGTACACAGGATGAATTGCCTGAATTTATTAAAGATGTAGCGACATCGTTTGCCATGGAAGGCGTTGAAGTTGATCGCCGACAGGCATTAAATATTATTTTACAAGAGATGGAAATGCAGTATAATAAAGTGTTGGCTGAAGGGTTTGACAGCACTTTGGCAGAATGGAAGGAATTCAGTATTACTTTGGGGCAGGACGTAGAAGTACGTGCTCCGGGCAATACGTATGAAGGTAAAGCCATCGACCTTGATCGCGATGGCAATCTTATGATAGAACGTGCTGATGGCTCCGTAGAACGAGTGGTGGCCGGTGACGTGTCCATACGACCAGCACATAAAGTAGGAGGCTGACATAAACATGTTATTAGTGGTTGATGTAGGTAACACCAATATTGTACTCGGCGTATATAAAAAGAAAGAATTGGTCGGTCATTGGCGAATTTCCACGGACCGCGTCCGTACGACCGACGAATATGGCGTATTGTTGATGAACTGTTTTTTCACGATCGCCAAGTCAATATCAACGACATTGAGGCAATTATTATTTCATCGGTAGTTCCACCGTTGATGCCTACATTGGAGCGCGTTTGCCTGCGCTATTTTAATGTTAAACCGATTATTGTAGGGCCCGGCACCAAAACCGGCATGGCCATTAAATACGATAATCCCCGCGAAGTGGGGGCAGACCGCATTGTTAATGCTGTGTCGGCTTATGAAAAGTACGGCGGTCCGTTAATCGTTATCGATTTTGGTACGGCCACAACTTATTGCGCCATTTTGGCAAACGGCGATTATATCGGCGGTGCTATCTCACCGGGCGTGCAGATTTCGGCGGAAGCCCTCTTCCAGCGTGCCGCTAAATTGCCTCGTATTGAAGTGAAAAATCCGGGTCAGGTTATTTGTAAAAGCACGGTAACCTCCATGCAATCCGGTGTTCTCTTCGGTTATGTGGGTCAGGTGGAAGGCATCGTGGCGCGCATGAAAAAAGAAATGCCGGAAGGTGTAAAGGTCATTGCCACCGGCGGTTTGGCTCATTTAATCGATGCGGAAACGGACGTTATCGATTATATCGAGCCTATGTTGACCCTAGAAGGATTACGATTGTTGTATGAACGAAATAAATAATTCGACCTGGTATATCGGCAATGTGCCGATTACCGGTCGGGCTGTGCTGGCTCCCATGGCGGGGGTCAGCGATATTGCGTATCGGCTCCTTGCAAAAGAGCACGGCGCCGCTTTGGTGTGCACCGAAATGGTGAGCGCCATGGGCATTAAATACGAAAATGAGCATACGAAAGATTTACTCTTTATGGAGGATGTGGAACATCCCGTATCGATGCAAATTTTCGGCTCCGACCCGGAAGCGATTGCTTTGGCGTCGCAAGTGGTGGAGCGCGCTGGTGCCGATATTGTGGATATCAATATGGGCTGTCCGGTTAAAAAAGTAGTATCATCCGGCGACGGTTCAGCTCTTATGAAAACACCGGATTTGGCAGCCCGTGTGGCGGAAGCCGCCGTTAAGGCTGTTTCGGTGCCTGTGACTGTTAAGATGCGTCTCGGTTGGGATGATACATCCAAGAATGTACTCGATTTTGCAAAGCGTATTGAATCGGTTGGCGTTGCCGCCGTAGCTGTTCACGGCCGTACGCGGGAGCAGATGTACATGGGGCATGCCGATTGGTCCTATATTAAAGAAGTAAAAGAGGCGTTGCAGATTCCCGTAATGGGGAACGGTGACGTGGTGGATGCTTTATCCGCTAAAGCGCTACTTGATGAAACAGGTTGCGACGCGGTACTCATCGGTCGCGGTGCCCAGGGGAACCCATGGATTTTAACGTAAGTGAATCAGT
>ENA-OQJC01000299-OQJC01000299.1-human-gut-metagenome-genome-assembly--contig:-NODE-299-length-15360-cov-3.115670_pt1 | contig 15360 bp, 15 predicted proteins | sample MGYA00242600_ERZ504766 | MGnify/ENA primary metagenome ERZ504766 (study PRJEB26092, sample SAMD00036364) | human gut metagenome | host: Homo sapiens | study: EMG produced TPA metagenomics assembly of...
AATCCAGCATATTCTTTTCAGCGATAAAGGGCTGGGTAGACGAGTTTGATATAGACGGGCTGAGACTTGATGTGGCATACTGCCTCGACCATGATTTCCTCAGAAGACTAAGGGAGTTCTGCGACTCACTAAAGCCGGATTTCTTCCTGGTGGGAGAGACACTGCATGGTGACTACAACCAGATTATGAATGATGCGATGCTTCACTCGGTAACGAACTATGAGTGCTATAAGGGTCTGTACTCGAGCTTTAATTCCATGAATATGTTTGAGATAAATCATTCGCTTCTCAGACAGTTCGGACCGGAGCAGTGGACTCTCTACAAGGGTAAGCACCTCCTGTCATTTGTGGACAATCATGATGTGACAAGAGTGGCAAGCATACTGACCAATGAAAAGCATCTGCCACTAATCTATGCACTTGCATTTGGTATGCCGGGCATCCCTTGTGTGTACTATGGCAGTGAGTGGGGAGAAAAGGCAAAAAAAGAAGACGGTGACCCGGCTCTTAGGGCATGCTTTGAAGCGCCACAGTGCAATGAGCTGACTGAATGGATTTCAAAGCTCGCAGAGGCAAAGAAGCAGTCAAAGGCACTCTGCTACGGTAATTTCTATTCGGTTGTGCTCACAAACGGCCAGTGCGTTTTCGGTCGTGAATGTGATGGTGAAAAGGTATTCGTGTGCATCAATGCCGCAGACCAGCCGTTTTTCGCGGGCTTTGATATGGGAAAGGGTGATGCCACAGACCTGATTACAGGTGAGCAGGTTACATTAAACGGTGGCCTTGAGCTGCCACCTTACAGTGCATACTTTTTGAGATAACATTTGTATGGACAATAAAAGAAATAATAGAAGAAAAAATGAAAGAAAAGAGCTCATATGTGCTGTCACAGCCGTAGTGGTACTTTACACAGCTATGGAGTCGATAGGCATCACATGCCCCATTAAGTTCATCACCGGAATATCATGTGCAGGCTGTGGCATGTCGAGGGCATGGATGGCATTTTTACAGCTTGATATAGCAAAGGCATTTGCATACCATCCGCTTTTTTGGCTTGTGCCTATTGCGGTAATAGTGCTTTTGTGTAAATCTAAAATAATATTAAAATTTATAAAATAATTATATTTACAATCATCATTATGTTTGCTATAGTTTATATGTGTAGATTGATATGGTCAGGCGATGATGTAGTGGTTTTTGAGCCGCAAAACAACATCCTGTTTCGTATCATCCGTATAATAAATAGCAAATAAAAAAGGAGAAAGAAGATGTTTTGCGAGAAATGTGGAAAAGAAATTCCTGATTCAACAAAATTCTGTCCATACTGTGGAGCACCTGTTTCCAAGGCACAGGATTTTGTCAACAAAGCAGGAGAGGCATTCAATGCAGCAGAGCAGGAGCTTGGAAGTGCATTTGATGAGGTAAAGCAATCCTTCACAGGAAACAGTGCAAACCAGCAGAATGCAGGTGGACAGTACAATGGAGGCTACCAGAACAACGGAGCCGGACAGTACAACGCAGGCTACCAGAATAATGGAGCCGGACAGTACAACGCAGGCTACCAGAATAACGGAGCCGGACAGTACAATACAGGCTACCAGAACAATGGTGGTCAGACTCCTCCACCATACAGGGGAGAAAGATTAAAGGATGACAGAGGTCTTGCCTCATACATCATCCTGTCTATTATCACATGTGGTATTTATGGATATTATTTCATCTACAAGATGGCTCATGATGTCAATGTAGCATGTGATGGAGATGGCGAGAATACATCAGGTCTCGTAGCATTTATCCTGCTTTCAATGATTACATGCGGTATTTATGCATGGTACTGGTACTATAAGCTGGGCAACAGACTGGCAAATAATGCAGGCAGATACGGACTTAGCATTCAGGAGAATGGAACCACTGTTTTGATGTGGTGCATATTTGGTACACTTATCTGTGGAATCGGACCATTCATCGCTATGCATATCCTTATCAAGAACTCAAATATGATCTGCAATGCTTACAACAGGACACATGGACTTATGTAATTTGAGTTTTGATTTAATTTAATTTAAATAATTTGATTATATTATTTCTAAGGCGGGAGGCAGTTTGCATTAAGCAGACTGTCTCCTTGATTTTTGTATATTAAATAGACGGAAATCTTTATTTGTTAGCTTGTGATGTGAACAGTAACAGCAACATAATAAATATTATGGAAAAAGGCCGTTCAGACATTGACAAAAATTTGTCAAAGTGTTACTATTTTTTTATAAATTACGACAGAAATGTCGGTTATACATAGGTTTTTAAGGAGGATTTATACAATGAGCGAGTTCAAAAATTTAACACTTGACGTAGCAGATCAGATTGCAGTACTTGCAATCTCAAGACCGGCTGCTCTTAATGCATTAAACAGTGAGACTCTTGACGAGTTAAATGTAGCATTAACAGAGATCGAGGCAAGAGACGATGTTAAGGTGCTTATCCTTACAGGTGGTCCTGACAAGAAGGGCAACGAGTTTAAGTCATTCGTAGCAGGAGCAGACATCTCAGAGATGGTTAACTTCACAGCACCACAGGCAAGAGCATTCGGAATCAAGGCTTCAGAGCCATTCTTCAAGCTCATGAATATGCGTCAGGTAACAATCGCAGCTGTCAATGGATTCGCACTCGGTGGAGGATGCGAGATTTCTATGGCATGTGATATCAGAATCGCTTCTGAGAACGCAATTTTCGGACAGCCTGAGACAGGTCTTGGAATCATCCCTGGCTTTGGTGGTACACAGAGACTTGCTCGTTTAGTAGGAATGGGACGTGCTAAGGAAATGATCTTCACATGCGACAATGTAGACGCTGCAGAAGCATACCGTATCGGTCTCGTTAATAAGGTAGTAGCAAAAGAGGAGCTTATGCCAACAGCTAAGGCTATGGCTGCAAAGATCATCTCTAAGGGAAGCTACGCAATCTCAGTTGCAAAGGCTGCTATCAACAACGGATATGATATGGATATCAAGAACGCTGTTGAGATGGAAGCAAACCTCTTTGGTGTTGTAAATGATACAAACGACAAGAAAGAGGGAATGGGAGCATTCCTTGAGAAGAGAGCTGCAAACCTCACAGATTTCTAAATTATGATTTGAATTATTTATTGTATATGAATTAAAATAGCCGGTGTGTTAAGCACCGGCTATTTTGTATGAATCAGATTAGATTATTACTCTCACGATAAACATAGTATCAGATACACTGTACTGGCATTTGCCGCCCAGTCTCTCAGCAGTCTGTCTGATGCTTTTTGTACCAAGCCCATGCCCTCTTTCTGTTGCAATGGGCATATCGTTTATGAGCTAAGGCATTGTCGTTTTCATTGTTTTCGATGAAGGCAGCTATATTATTCAGAAAAGTGCCTCATATCGTGACGCAGCAGAGAAACATTTTTACCCCTTAAGTCATTTTGACTTTATTATATAATCTTTTTTGTAAAGCGTAAACAACAGTCTTGAAAAAAGAATGAAACGTATCTATAATTAGAGTACTGTTCACATGGCAGTGTTAATATATAATTATAGATTTACAAGAGGAAAAAATGAAGTCAAGAGCGACACAGACCAAAGAATTGGATATGGTGAACGGACCACTCGCAAGGAAGATACTGATTTACTCCATACCGCTCATGTTCTCAAACCTGCTTCAGGTATTTTTCAATATGACGGATGTGGCAGTGGTGGGAAAATTTGCAGGTGCAAGAGCACTCGGCTCGGTCGGTTCCACGACAATCATCATCACACTCACAACAGGCATACTGCTTGGCATGGGAGGCGGTGTCAATGCTGTCACGGCACTGCACATGGGAGCAGAGGACTATCGGAGGGTGCATAAGACTGTCCACACATCGGTCATTCTGTGCTTTATAGCGGGACTTTTACTGTTAGTGGCAGGTCTGGTTTTTTCAAAGCCACTGCTTGAAGTGATGAATACAAAGCCTGAGCTTATAGACGGTGCTACAGCATATCTGATGATATATCTGTGCGGTTCGTCCGGCGCTTGCGCTTTATAATTTCGGTAACGGTGTGCTGAGCGCAGTGGGAGATACAAAGAGGCCTCTCATATACCTGAGTATCTCAGGAATTATCAATATAGTGCTCAACCTGTTTTTTGTAATAGTATGCAGACTGGGAGTGATAGGAGTAGCCATCGCAAGCATCATAGCACAGTACATCTCAGCGGCTCTCATCATCAGGTTTCTCCTGAAGACATATGGCAGCTACGGCCTGCGCATGAAGGACATAGGGATTGACAGGGATGCAGCTGCAGCAGTGCTTCGGATTGGAGTGCCGGCTGCGATACAGTACTCGCTCTTTGCCATAGCCAATATATGTATCCAGACATCCATCAATTCCTTCAGCCATGTGGTAGTGGAGGGCAATTCAGCCGCCACCAATGCGGATTCGCTCATCTATGACATGATGGCAGCATTTTACACCGCATGTACCAGCTTCATAGCGCAGAATCTGGGCGCGAGGAAAAAGGAAAGGGTGCTTAGCACATTTTTCATCACCCTGGCATACTCGTTTCTGATGGGACTGGTGCTTGGAGTGGCATTGTTTATATTCCAAAGACCGTTCCTTTTGCTCTTTACGAGTGATGATGCCGTGATACACTATGGACAGATCAGAATTGGTGTGATGGCATTCGTCTACTGTGTATCAGCATTCATGGACAATGCCACAGCCGCCGCCAGGGGCATCGGAAAAAGTGTAGCACCTACCATCATAGTGGTTATGGGCTCTGTCGTATTCAGGATTATATGGCTGCTCACGGTGTTTGCGTATTTTAAGACACTGCAGTCCTTATATCTCATATACGTCATTTCGTGGACGCTCACCGCAATCGCCGGCAATATATACTTTGCGTACCACTATAGGAGAATTTAGCGGACAGCTACAATAAAACTGAATAGTAAGCGATAAAAAACAGTCAGACATATGTGAGAGATGTGCCCGGCTGTTTTTGCGGTTTCGCGGCTGTCTCTCTTTTATAATAGGATAATAGGAATTTGCCTGATATTTTTATTGCCCTTTTGCGGTTTTAATGCTACAATCAAGCCAAAGCATTATATTTCTGTTGAGCGACACCACAGTACACATTTTCATCGGTGCGTATCACTTTGAAGAGGGTAGAACCACTTAGTATTTTTCGACAAAGACATGGAAATTTTCAATGCTTTAAGTTACCTATCAATAGCAGGGAAAATGGATATGTCGATTGAGAAAACCTTATGTGAATGAAGCTGACTGGGGTTGTTGATGCTTTATATTGACAAGAAATTTTGTATCATGCGATATTCTATTCTTCTTGCTTACACAACTAAACAGGAGGAGAATAATGTCGGGAGAGACAAAAGAGGTTTTTGGCAGTAATTATGGCCAGAACGATGTAATCATCAACGGATTGATTGACAAAATGACGCTGTTTGATGACAATCTGATGAGTCTTGTATTCGGGCAGAATATCGAGACAACGGAGTTACTGCTTCGCGTAATAATGGAGCGTGATATTAAGGTTATAGACGTCCGGGGGCAGGATGAATTAAAAAATCCAGTGATTGGTGGGAGATGTATTACCTTGGATGTGCATGCAATAGATGTCGATGGCAGACATATTGATATCGAGGTGCAGATTAATGCTGAGGGATCGCATGTCAAAAGAGCCAGATATCACAGCAGTATGATGGATGCGAGGATGCTGGAGGAAGGACAGGAGTTTAAGGAGATTAAGGATTCATACGTGATTTTATTTATGATCACGATAAGTTCAGAAAAGGACTGCCATTTTATCACATTCAAAGGCGTGTTGATGAAACGGGTGAAGCCTTTGGAGATGGTTCGCATATTATCTATGTAAATGGAAGGTATGAAGGTAATGATGATATAGGTCGGATGATGAGAGATTTTCATCAGTGCAGGCCGGAGCTGATAAAAAGTGAGACATTGTCAAAAGCGGTGGCTTATTACAAAGAAAAGGAAGGACGTGGTGCTATGAGTGAAGCTGTAAGAAAGTACGCAATGGAATATGCAAAAGAATATGCAAAAGAGTATGCAAAAGAGTATGGTGAGGAACAAAGAAGAGAAGGTATGAAGGCTGGAATTAAGACTGGCATTGAGACTGGAATTGAGACTGGCATTCAGACCGGACGTCGTACAGAAATATTCTTATCGGTTCAGGATGGGGACTATTCGGTGAACAGGGGAGCTGAGAAGCTTGGAATGTCAGTGGATGAGTTTGAGAAATCAATGAGTGAGGCAGGCTACAGAGTGCCGGAGTTAGTGTAACACGTATATATACAATTAAAATCGAGGCATGTTTAATTATGGAAAATTCAAACGAAAAAGAAGACATGAGAGCACTTATTATGGTATTTGTAATATGGCTTTTGTTATGGTGTGTTGATAATAGACAGTATTTTTTTGAGTATCTGCCGCATCACTCAGATTATGAGATAGTGGCAGCATATAAAGCTTTTAATGGTGATATGCGTGATAATATAATCAGGGTATATGTACCGGATAGGGATAATGCTATCGGATATATAAAGGCAGACTACACAGACAAAGAGGAAAAGCCTATATATGTAGGATACAGTAAGGAAAGGTCACCTCACGTTGTACGTAAAACACCGGCGCTTTCAAAAGGAATGATTTTAGCGGGAGGAATCATTCCGGCAGCAATAGTCCAATATTTTTTTAGAAAAAAGCATAAATAGTGTCCTTAGACACGCAGGAAATTTAGAGACCCTTCAGGATTGTCAGTGCCCTTCTCAAGCAGCGAGATGAGCTCTGAGATAGTCTGTTCGGTCTCTTCTTTTGTGGACGGAATCAGTGTATTGTCAAGCTTCACGACGAGCACGAGAAGCACAATCTCTGCAAGCGCATCAGGCTGTTGGCACACGATAAGTCCCTCAGCTGCTCCCTGCCTTATGATTTCACCGGTCACCGGCTTTAGCTCGGTAATCAGGTAATTGATGTATTTGTTGTGCAAAAATGCATTCTCCTGTACACCATTTCCGGCATCGGACTGGATTTTTAAAAAGGCGGCAGAGGAGTTGCGGCATGCCTGAAATATCATCGCCATGCGCACAAACGGAGATATATCGGTGCGCTTTGCAAGCTCCTTTGCGGTGGCAAGCGGCTCTTCGTAGCTTTTTGCCATAAGTGCATCAAAGATAGCCTCCTTTGATGAAAAATAATAATATATGCTACCCTTGCCTATCCCGGCTGTCTGGGCGATTTCGCTGACAGATATCTGGGATATTTTTTTTGTTTCTAAAAGGGTTCTTAGCGCTTCAAGTATCTTCTCGTATTTTTCCGAATTTGGTCTTGTGGAATGTGGCATAGTGGATCCTCTTATATTAGTTACGTTTATTTTAATATATATTATCACAATCCATATGATTCTTCCATGAGATTTTACCGGGGGAATAGGTTTTGGTAAAAATGATATGATACGTTTGGATAGTTTATGAAAAAATAACAGAATAGTTTGAAAATGAAAATATTTATATTGACCGACGGTCGAAAAAGTGATACTGTAATGAAGTAACAAGTTGACCGGTGGTCGAAAAGGAGAATTGATATGACTTATGCAGATATGTTTTCAAAGGTAAAGGGACTGTTTATGGAGTCTGATGTGAGCGATATAAGCGAGCACCTTGCTTTTCAGTTCAATATAACAGGAGAGGCAGAGGGAATTTTCTATGCCGAGGTAAAGGATGGTGTGCTGGCAGTGGAGCCGTATGAGTATTTTGACAGGGATGCGATTTTTATATGCAGCGCTGAGACTCTTTTTAAGCTGGCAGAAGGAAGGCTTGATCCGAGTCTTGCATTTACACAGGCAAGCTCAAGGTGGAGGGAAATATTGATAAGGCACTTCGCCTGAAGCAGATTATAGACAGTAAGAAGGCGTAGGTGATGAAGATGAAGTGGGGAATAATTGCAGGTGTTTTAGGTGGTATTGCTGCAGCAGAGGCAGGCGGCAGTGCTTATTTCTACAGGAGGACCATGATGCGCTACAATGCCAAGAAGGAGCGCACGATGAAGATGTCCGGGGTTGACTGGGAGAGCTATTACAGCTTTATGAAGCCACGCGGAGAGTGGATGAGAGCACAGGCTCATGAGGATGTGTGGATTAGGTCCGATGATGGATTAAGACTGCATGCCACATATTTTCCGGGGATAGATGGAGGTAATCCGGATAAAGCCGTCATATGCTTTCACGGCTACACAAGTGAAGCTATGTCTGATTACAGCAGCATATCCAATTACTATTTAAAGAAGGGCTATAGCATGCTGCTTGTAGATGCGAGGGCACATGGACAAAGCGAGGGTAAATTCATAGGCTTCGGCTGCAAGGACCGCTATGATGCGCTTAAGTGGATTGACTGGATGATTAAGAAGGCAGGCAATGGCATAAGGATTGTTTTGATGGGAAATTCCATGGGAGTGCCACTGTGCTTATGGCAAGTGGACTTAATCTGCCGGAGCAGGTGAAGGGAATTGTGTCAGACTGTGCATTTACCTCGCCTAAGGCGGTATTTACACATGTGCTTCACAGCATGTACCATCTGCCGGCTTTTCCGATGATTCAGATTGCAGATTTTGTGAACAGAAAAATGGCAGGGTATGGGCTTGATGAATGCAATGCTGCAAAAGAGGTGCAAAAGGCGAAGCTGCCTATTTTGTTTATCCATGGTGATAAGGATACATTTGTGCCATGCAGCATGTGTGATGAGCTTTATGCAAGCTGCGCGTCACAAAAGACAAAGCTGATAGTAAAGGGTGCAGGACACTGCGAGAGCTATTACAAGAATACGAAAGCTTTCGAGGACGCACTTGATAAATTTTTGGAAGGAGTTATGAGATGATGAAGACGAGAAAGGGACACAATGTATATCCGATTACGGTTGCACAAAAATTTCATTTGTACTATGCAAAGTACTGTCCGAATATGGCTGTGCTCAATATAGGTACAAGTCTGACAATTGGCACGGAGCTCGACTGGAACGTGCTAAGGGATTCAATCAACTACGCGTATGCCAGAAACGAGGCCATGCGTATCCGTTTTACAAGGGATAAGGATGGAGAGTGCTATCAGTATATTGCGGATGTGGATGAGGATTTTAAAGAGAGAACTGTCGATTTCAGGGATTTTACTGATTTAACCATGGAGGAGGCAGAGAATGAGATGCAAGGCTGGACACAGGTGCCGTTTGAGTTTGAGGACTCTCCTATGACGAAAATCGTGATGATAAAGATGCCTGATGGCTTTAATGGAGTGTACTTCTTAGGTCATCACATGGTGGTTGATGCGCAGTCACTTATTGCATTTTTAAAGGATATTATTGAGATATACTGCAATGCCATGTATGAGGGAGTACCTTTTCCAAAGGATATGTGCTCATATATCGAGCAGCTTAAAAAGGATCTGGCATATGAAGCCGGAAGTAAGGCACAGCTTAGGGACAGAGAGTTCTTTGAGAAGCTTATCAGACAGTCGGAGCCAATCTACAACGGAATCGACGGCACAGCAAAGCTTGATGCGGCAAGAGAACTGATGCATGATAACAAGCTAAGGAGTGCATTCAATGCATCGGATGATGTCACCTCAGCGCTTGATATCTTTCATCTGGAGGCTGAGCCGACAAAGCGTCTTATGGATTTTTGCGAGAAATATCATATTTCGCTTGCTTGTCTGCTTCTCATGGGAATCAGGACGTTTTTCCAGAAGGAAAACGGCTTCGATGATGTCTCCGTAAACAATGCCATCGCCAGACGTGCGACACTTAAGGAGAAGAAGTCAGGCGGCACACGTATTCATTCGTTTCCGTTTAGGACGTGCTTTTCAAAGGATGTACGCTTTATTGATGCCGTGTATACCATCAGGGATAAGCAAAACGAGCTGTTCCGCCATGCAAACTACAACCCGACAGAGTACTTTGCACTGCGCTCAAAGACCTATCCGCAGCCAAAGGCGGGGCTTACATATGAGCCGATGTCGCTTACATATCAGCCTATGACCTTAAAGGAAAAGGGCTTAAACGACCTGGGAGATATAAAATACAAGACTAAGTGGTACCCGAACGGCATGACTACACAGGCTATGTATCTAACGGTAATGCACCGCCCGGAGGACAACGGACTGGATTTCAGCTTCGAGCATCAGGTCAAGGCAGTCTCAAGAAAGCAGCTTGAGTATATGTACTATTACCTGTGCAAAATCATGTTCAAGGGAGCAGAAAACCCTGAGCTTACAATAGGCGAAATCATTAAATTAGTGTAGTGGATTAGGAAACGTATTAGGTAAAAGGAGATTATTATGTTTGATGAATTAGTGGAAATTATCTGTAATTATGTTGATGTTCAGCCGGCAGATGTGCACGAAGAGTCACGTTTTATGGAGGACCTGGGCTTTACGTCATTTGATTTCATGAGCATGCTCGGGGAGATAGAGGATACCTTTGATGTGGAGGTTGAGCAGACAAAGGCTGCAGAAATCCGCACAGTACAGGAAGCAGTCGATTATCTTGAGACATTAAAAGACGCATAATGGGCGCAGATAGGAGAAAATATGTTATTTCACACAATTCCTGAAATTCTTTCATATGCAAATGAAGCTTACGGCGCAGATGATGCGATAAGATGGAAGAAATCCAAAAATGAGATAGAGTCAAGAACCTACAGTGAGCTTAAGAATGATACAGACAGCTTTGCCAATGCCATCGAAAAGCTTGGCAAAAAAGGGCAGCATATCGCTGTAATAGGCCCTTCATCATATGAGTGGATAGTATCATATCTGGCAATCACAGAAAGCGGAAGTGTTGCGGTTCCAATCGATGCATCGCTTCCGGCAGCGGATATATGTGAGCTTTTGGACAGAGCCGATGTGAGGATGCTTATATTTGATGAGGCACGTTCGGATGTGGCTGAGGCCGCAGCTAAAAGCTGTCATGATATAAATGTGTATGTGTCTATGAACAGTACAGAGCATTGTCCACAGGTGCTTTCGTTTAAAGGGCTTATAGATGACAACAGGGGAAGCTACGAGCCGGCAGTGGCAGAGGATGCGCTTTGCACTATCATGTTTACGTCCGGAACCACAGGAAAGAGCAAGGGAGTCATGCTGACGCAGAACAACCTGGCTGAAAATGCCACATGCCTTGACATGAAAATTGGACCTCACACGGTAATCTTGTCTGTGCTTCCGATACACCATGCATACTGTCTGAGCATGGATATTCTGAAAGGAATTTCACTGGGTTCGGTAATCTGCATCAATGATTCCATCATGCGCATGGCAAAAAATATACAGCTTTTTACTCCCGACATGATTCTTATGGTGCCTCTTATAATTGAGACATTTGCCAGAAAGCTCGAGGAGGTAAGGGCAGCAGGACTTCCTGCAGAGCCGGTCCGTAAGAAAATGTTTGGAGAGAGGCTTCATACAATCTGCAGTGGCGGTGCGTACCTAAATCCTGATTATGTTGATTTATTTGCAGAGTTTGGTATCACCATATTGCAGGGCTATGGCATGACGGAGTGTTCTCCGGTCATAAGCACAAATCTAAGCTGGGATATCCGCAAAAACTCGGTAGGCAAGCTGATGCCAAACTGTGAGGCAAAAACAGTTGACGGTGAGCTTTTTGTCCGCGGTACAAGTGTGATGCAGGGCTATTATAAGATGCCAAAGGAGACTGAGGAGACACTGTCGGACGGCTGGCTTCACACGGGTGACTTAGGCTATGTGGACGAGGATGGATATATTTATCTGACCGGCAGAAGAAAAAATCTGATTATCACCAAAAACGGTGAGAATGTGTCACCGGAGGAGCTTGAAAACGCTCTGAGCGTAAATCATCTCATAAAGGAAATCATAGTGCGTGAGTCTGAAGGAGTGATTGAAGCTGAGATTTTCCCGGACAGAGAGTATGCTCAAAATGCAGGTATCGTCGATATAAGGGCAGCACTGCAGGCGCTTATCGATGAGTACAATGTGAATGCACCTGCCTACAAGCGTATCTATAGCCTTAAAGTAAGGGAGAGTGAGTTTGAAAAGACGGCTTCACGTAAGATAAAGAGAAGCTGATAGAAATAATCACATAGTTACTATAATACTAAAAAGAGGAAGCCGATGCATGTGGCTTGCATCGGCTATATATGAAAAAGATTAGTATGAGTATTGCGTAATTAATATGTTTTGTTGCTTTTGTTTTGTATCTTTCGTTTATGATGTTAGTATACAAATCAATTGTGAAAACCGTGTGTTTTGAATTTCACTTTTCTGTAAACAAAATATGAACAAACTGTGCAGTCCTAAGGTACCATAAAAAATCCTTAGACAATATCATGATTTTGTGTATAATTATAGTATCGGTATTTGTTATTGCATATAGGATAAAATTTTATGCATAATCAAACAGCGATATTATTTTTTTACAAGGGGAAAAAGATGAAATTATTAAGTTTTGCAATCCCATGTTACAATTCAAAGGATTACATGGAGCATTGTATAGAGTCTATCCTGCCGGGTGGAGATGATGTGGAGATAATTATTGTTGATGATGGTTCAAAGGATGAGACAGCAGCGATAGCTGACAGATATGCAGCCGAATATCCTGACATAGTAAAGGCTGTACACCAGGAGAACGGTGGACATGGAGAGGCTGTAAACACAGGTCTCAAAAATGCCACAGGCAAATATTTCAAGGTCGTTGACAGCGATGACTGGGTGGATTTGGAATCATACAAGAAGATACTGGACAAGCTAAGGGAGTTTGAGCAGGAGAATACACAGATTGATATGCTTCTTGCCAACTATGTCTACGAGAAAGAAGGAGCAAAGCGTAAAAAGGTTATGCGTCAGACCGGCTTTCCACGCAATGAGATATTTACCTGGAGTGATATAAAGCATATTCACAAGGGACATTACATACTGATGCATTCGGTAATATACAGGACAGAGCTTTTGAGAAGCTGTGGACTCAAGCTGCCAAAGCATACCTTTTATGTGGATAATATCTATGTATATAAGCCGCTTCCGTATGTGCGCACGATGTACTATCTGGATGTGGACTTCTACAGATATTTTATCGGTCGCGATGACCAGTCGGTCAATGAGCAGGTGATGATACGCCGTATTGACCAGCAGATTCGTGTAAATAAGATTATGTTTGACGATGTCAAATTGAATGAGATAACAAATGAGATGTGCAGGAAGTATATGTACAGCTATCTGGAGATTATTACGACTATTTCTACTATTCTGGCAATTATCTCAGGCACCGATGAGAACATGGCTAAGAAGGATGAACTGTGGGCATACATGAAGGAGCACGATGAAGAAACCTATAAGAAGCTGCGCCATGGCGTCATGGGACAGTTAATGAACCTGCCGGGCAAGGGAGGCAGAAAGGTAGCTATCGGTGCGTATAAGCTGTCACAGAAGGTTGTTGGATTCAATTAGACGGATGTGAAATAAGGAGTATTATATGGATGAAGTATATAAGCAAATTGTTAATATAGCAAAAAATATAATACAAAAAAGTAGTGCTGTTTGGTTCACGCGCCAGAGGCACGAATCATCCTAAAAGTGATATTGATCTGGCTATTTATGGATGTGAGAATTTTGGTGATTTATCGGATTGTCTTAATGAGGAGTTGTGGTCTTTACTAAAGCTGGACATAATAAATATGGATGATAAGCATATTTCACCGGTACTGGTGACAGAAATAGAAAGGGATGGGAGGGTATTGTATGAAAAAGTTTGACCAGTAATGTCAGACACTTGAGGATATTGTCAAGGGCATTTGATGAAGACTTGACAAATGATTTTATTGTGAGCGGTATAATTGATAAATATTATATACAATTTGAGCTGGGCTGGAAGGTCTTAAAGGAACTGTTGCGATATGAGGGCGCTAATCAGGCTGCAACAGGTTCTCCAAGAGAAATTATAAAAACTGCATATGCGTATTATGATTTTATTGATGAGAGTGTCTGGCTTGGAATGTTAAGAGACAGGAATGATACAACTCATATATACTAAATGAGGAAGCTGCACGTCAGCTTGTGAATAAGGTGCTTGACAGTTATATTCATGAATTTCAGGTGCTGGAAATGAAAATTAAAGAAAGATATTCTAGATGATGTATTATCATCAATTAATTAAAAAAGACCACAGGGCATCAAAACAGATGAACTGTGGTCTTTTAATATTGCAATTAAATTACTCTCCAAGTGTGAGCATGGTATCTATGCAGGCCTTGGCCTTTGTTCTTATATCGTCAGGCAGTATGATTTCTTCTCCGCCTGCTCCCTTAACACAATTGTATACATCCATCAGGGTAGTGAGCTTCATATTGTGGCATACGCAGTCCTTTGAGAGCGGATAGAAGCTCTTGTCAGGACACTCGTACTGTAAGTGCTGCAGTATGCTGTTTTCAGTTCCGATGATAAATTCCCTGTCTGTGCTGTTTTTAGCATAGTCAATGATGCCGGTGGTGCTACCGATATAGTCTGCCGCCTTTGAAACCTCAGCAAGGCACTCCGGATGTACGAGAAGCTTTGCAGCAGGATGAGCCGCTTTTGCTCTCTCAACATCTGCTATTGACATGCGCAGGTGAGTAGGACAGCCACCATGTACAAATTTGAAGGTCTTTTCCGGAACCTGTTCCTCAACCCATGCGCCAAGATTGCAGTCAGGGATGAAAAGAATCTTGTTATTGTCAATATTTTTAACAATTTTTACAGCGGATGAAGATGTGACGCACACATCGCATATGGTTTTAAGCTCTGATGTGGTGTTTATGTAGGCAACCACTGTATAGTCAGGGTTCTTATCCTTTAACGATTGTAAGAGCTCTACATCGAGCTGCTCCGCCATAGGACAGCCTGCTGCGCTGTTTGACAAAAATACATGCTTGTCAGGAGATAAAATCTTGCAGGTCTCTGCCATGAAGCGGACACCGCACATGAGCACATTCTTCTGTGGTGCTGTGGCAGCCTGCTTGCTGAGTCCATATGAGTCACCTGTGAAGTCGGCAACCTCAAGTATCTCGTGACTCTGATAAGCGTGAGCTAATATACAGATATCATTTTCCTTCTTTAATCGGATAATCTCATCCTGTAATTCTCTTGTTGTCATCATAATATAATATACCTCTTGAAATTCCTAGTGTGATTGAAGCACAGTTATATCAATGTAAGCCCCCTTTTGGATTTTACATAAAGAACCGGCCAAAATAAATAAGTTACTTGTCATTATACTTAGCTGTAAACCAGCTGTCAACACAAAAGTTTTACAGGTGTCTTGTC
>ENA-OQJC01000303-OQJC01000303.1-human-gut-metagenome-genome-assembly--contig:-NODE-303-length-15313-cov-3.307915_pt1 | contig 15313 bp, 14 predicted proteins | sample MGYA00242600_ERZ504766 | MGnify/ENA primary metagenome ERZ504766 (study PRJEB26092, sample SAMD00036364) | human gut metagenome | host: Homo sapiens | study: EMG produced TPA metagenomics assembly of...
AGGCGCGAGACCGAAGCCTTCTCCATGTATTCGGACATGTCGATGCGGACCATGGCCTTCTCGTCGTCGAACAGGAAGTCGGCGAGCGCCTTGGCCAGTTCGGTCTTGCCCACGCCGGTGGGGCCGAGGAACAGGAACGATCCGGTCGGACGGTTCGGGTCGGAGATGCCGGCACGCGAACGGCGCACCGCGTCGGACACGGCGGCGATGGCTTCCTTCTGGCCGATCACACGCTTGCCCAGGTAGTCCTCCATATGCAGCAGCTTCTCGTTCTCGCCCTGCATCAGGCGGCCAACGGGAATGCCGGTCCAGTCGGAGACGATCTCGGCCACCGAGTCGGCGTCCACACGGTCCGGGACCATCGGCTCATCGGCCGGGTTGGCCGCGCCGGCATCGGCAGATTCGGCATCCGCGCTTTCCGCGGCGGCGAGTTCCTTCTGAATAGCCGGAATCTCTCCGTACAGAATCTTCGAGGCCTCAGCCAGATTTCCCTCACGGGTGAACTTGTCCGCCTGCACACGCAGGTCATCGAGCTTGGCACGCAGGTCACCGACCTTGTTGTGGCCGGCCTGCTCCGCATCCCAACGCGCCTTGAGGCCGCTGAGCTTCTCACGGGTGTCCGCGAGTTCGGCTTGCAGCTTGCCCAGACGCTCCTTGGATGCAGGATCCTCAGCCTTCTTGAGCTGCATTTCCTCCATTTCAAGACGGGTCACCTTGCGCTGCAGTTCATCGATCTCCTCAGGCGAGGAGTCGAGCTCCATACGCAGGTGGGCAGCCGCCTCATCGACCAGGTCGATGGCCTTGTCCGGCAGCTGACGGCCTGAGATGTACCGGTTCGAGAGGGTCGCGGCGGCGACCAGCGCGTCATCGCCGATCGTCACCTTGTGGTGCGCCTCGTAACGCTGCTTCAGGCCACGCAGGATGGCGATGGTGTCTTCCACGCTCGGCTCGCCCACGAACACCTGTTGGAAACGGCGTTCCAATGCCGGATCCTTTTCGATGTTCTCGCGGTACTCGTCCAGCGTGGTCGCGCCGATCAGGCGCAGCTCGCCACGGGCCAGCATGGGCTTCAACATATTGCCGGCATCCATCGAGCCTTCGGCCGCACCCGCGCCGACGATGGTGTGGATCTCATCGATGAAGGTGATGATCTGACCATCCGCATTCTTGATTTCGTTGAGGACGCTCTTCAGGCGCTCCTCGAACTCGCCACGGTACTTCGAACCGGCCACCATGGAGCCTAGGTCAAGGGAGATGAGCTTCTTGCCTTGCAGGGTGGTGGGCACGTCGCCCGCCACGATACGCTGGGCCAAACCCTCCACGACGGCGGTCTTGCCGACGCCGGGCTCGCCGATCAGCACCGGGTTGTTCTTGGTACGACGGGAGAGGATCTGAATCACGCGGCGGATTTCCTGGTCACGTCCGATGACCGGGTCCAGCTTGCCTTCCTTGGCGGCGGCCGTCAGGTCGGTGGAGTACTTCTCTAGGGCCTTGTACGAGCCTTCCGCGTCCGGGCTGGTGACCTTCGCGCCGCCACGTACGCCGGGTACGGCCTTGCGCAGGGAGGCTGCGGTGACGCCGTTCTTCTCCAAGATTTCGGCCGACTGGTTCGGCTTGCTGGCCGCGATGCCGATAAGCAGATGTTCGGTGGAGACGTATTCGTCGCCCATCTGCTGCATTTCCTTCTCAGCCTGGGCGATGGCGGCGGTCAGCTGGCGGCTGGCCTGTGGCTGCGAGGTGCTGGATCCGGATGCGCTCGGCAGCGCGACCAAAGCGTTGCGCACCGCCGCGCCGATGGCCTGCGGGTCCCCGCCCGCGGCCTCGATCAGAGAGCGCGCCACGCCGTTTTCCTGGCGCAGCAGCGCATCCATGACGTGCAGGGTCTCGACCTGCGCGTTTCCTGCGGCGGACGCACTCTGAATCGCGTCGCCGACGGCTTCTTGGGCCATAGTGGTGAACTTCTGTTCCATATCGTATTCCTCCATATCATGCGGTCTGCGCAGTGCGGCTCGCGGGCTTCGAAAGCCCTGCGAGCGTTGCGACAGACCGCAGCTTGTCGTTGTCTGATATGGTCAACCGACCTGGAACCCATTCTATTCCCAAAACTTGAGTGCATATGACTCAAGTTTTGGATTTTGGTGGGGAGGGTGACTAGTAGCCCCCTCTGATGAGGAAGCTTGGGCAGCCGCTACTTCAGTGCGCCGACGGCGGATTCGGCGGCGGCGAGGACTTCGCCGGAGAGAATCGCCTCGGCCACGCCCTCAATCTGCGGGGTGGTCCAGGTATCGCGTACGTCGGGGCCGATTTCGTTGGCGTACTGGCGCACCACGCGGTATACGGCGGCGCCCGCCGCACCCGGACGGTACGGCTTGCGGAAGTCGAAGGAGCGGCAGGAGCACAGCAGTTCCACGGCCAGCACGCGCGCAAAGGCCGGAATCGACCGGCGCAGCTTGCGGGCGGCGGCCCAACCCATCGACACGTGATCTTCCTGCATGGCGGAGCTTGGAATCGAATCGACCGAGGCAGGCACGGCGTTACGCTTCATTTCGGAGACGATGCCGGCAGCGGTGTATTGGGCGATCATGAAACCGGAGTCCACGCCCGGGTCACCAGCCAGGAACGCCGGCAGGCCGCGGTTGCGCGCCACGTCAAGGAAGCGGTCGGTACGACGCTCGGAGATAGAGGCTACGTCGGCGGTCGGAATCGCCAGGAAATCGAGCACATAGGCCAGCGGCGCGCCATGGAAGTTGCCGTTGGACTCCACACGGCCGTCCAGCGTGACGCACGGGTTATCGATGGCGGAGGCGAGTTCCACGCCCGCCACGGAGGCCGCGTATTCCACGGTGTCGCGGGCGGCGCCGTGCACCTGCGGGGTGCAGCGCAGCGAGTAGGCGTCCTGCACACGCACGGTGGAGCCCGGGCGGCCGGCCTCAATCAGACCAGAGTCCTTGAGCATGCGGGCGATGTTCGCAGCGGAATCGCCTTGGCCGCGATGCGGGCGCAGCGCCTGCAAGTCGGCGGCGAATACGCGGTCGTTGCCGAGCATGCCTTCCACGCTCATCGCGGCGGCGACATCCGCGGTCTTGAGCAGCAGGCGCAGATCGGTGATGGCCATACACAACATGCCGAGCATGCCGTCGGTGCCGTTGACCAGCGCCAGTCCTTCCTTCTCTTTCAAATCGACGGGCGTGATGCCGGCCGCACGCAGCGCTTCGCCGCCGCCGATCTTGAGGCCGTCAGCGTTGCGGGCCTCGCCTTCACCCATCGCCACCAAAGCACAGGCTGCGAGCGGCGCCAAATCACCGGAGCATCCGAGTGAACCGTATTCGTAGACCACCGGGGTGATGCCGGCGTTCAGCATATCGGCGTAGACCTGCGCGGTTTCCGGGCGCACACCGGTGCGTCCGGTGCACAGGGTGCTCAGGCGCAGCACCAGCAGGCCGCGCACCACCTCACGCTCCACTTCCGGTCCGGCACCGGCGGCATGCGAGCGAATCAGACTTTTCTGCAGCTGCGCACGCTGTTCCTTGGGGATGGAGGTGGAGGCGAGCGCGCCGAATCCGGTGGAGATACCGTAATGCGGCACGGTGTCGTCGGCCAAATGATCGATAACCGCGCGACTCAGCGCCATCTCATGCTTCGATTCGTCCGAAATCGCCACTTTGGCACCGCCGCGCGCTACGGCGATAACGTCCTCGATGCTCAGCGCTCCAACACCTACGGTGACCGTCTGCTCTGCCATGCTCATACCTTTCTATATATGTGCCGCATTCCGCATATACGACATATGCGGCACATGCTTCGCCGGGGATCCGCGACTGCCCGCATTCGCTCACCGCACCTGCCCATCAACAGCAGGCGACGCAAACGCGACCAATCGCTCCCCGAGTAATCAAACCTTGGCCATTTCACCTCAGTCGGATGCCCGCCATAAGCCACTTCGTCCATCTTGTGTCTGAAATCTCAGACATGTAAGGTGATGGAAATATGAGCCATGCCTCGCAGCAATACGCCTTCACCGAGCCACGTACCGTCAAGCGGGCGCAGGTGAAGCCATCAGAACGGGAACATCAGACATCATCATCCGCGCCACGTGTCTCGCTGGCTCCGGCGGCCGACCGTACGCTCGACATCCTCGAGTTCATCGCGAGCAATGGTCAGACGCAAGCCGCCACGCTCGCTCGCGAACTCGGCATTCCGCGCTCCACGGTGTACCAATTGTTGGAGATTTTGGAGCGTCACGGACTGGTCACCCGCCTTGCCGAGCAGCGCGCGTACGGCATCGGACTCAAGACTTTCGAGCTGGGATCGGCCTATTCTCGCCAACATCGTGTATCGCAGGTCGCGCATCCGGTGTTGGCGCGTCTTGTTGACGAGACCGGCGAAAACGGACATCTGGCCGTGCTGCACGGCAACGAAATCATTTATGTGATTGAGGAGCGCGCCGCGCATCGCCCGCCGCTAGTGTCAGGCGTGGGCGTGCGCCTACCCAGTCACCTGACCGCCACCGGGCGGGCCATTCTGTCCGCACTCCCCCGCAATCAGGTCCGCGCGCTATATCCCAATCGTCAGGCGTTCACCGACCGCACCGGCATCGGCCCCAAATCGCCCAAGGAGCTGGAGGCAACGCTCGCCGAAACCCAACGCACCGGTTTTGCCGAGGAACACGGAGACGTGACGCCCGGCTTTGATTCATACGCCGTCGCTGTGCGCGACTACAACGACTTTCCCATCGCCGGGCTGGCTCTCACTTTCGTGAGCGGATCGCTGCGCCCCGAACAGGAGCGGTCGCTTAAGACCAAGCTGCGGCTTGCCGGCACGGAACTGTCCCGGCGTCTCGGCGCGGTCGGCAGTTTGACATGAGGATTCGCGAGATCATCGTGCTGGGCTCCTTCGCCCCGATCACGATTTTCTCAACTAAGTTCACCGATTCGCTGACCGGCAACGCCAAACTCGCCGGCTTCTCGCTGACAGTGACGGCCATCATCAGCCTGGTGGTGATGACCGCCCTGCACGCACTTCTGCCGGGAGCGTAAGGCGCGTTCTTGGTTCCCCTCAGTCAGCTTCTCCGCCTGGACGGCTCCCCTCAGAGAGGGGATCCAGAACGAGTCACGCCCGAACGATTACGTTGCGCAGATCGCCGATGCCCTCGACGTGCACGATGGTCTCGTCGCCTGGGTCGAGGTGGCCGGAGGCGTTCGGGGTGCCGGTCATGATGACGTCACCAGGCAGCAGCGTGGAGAACGACGAAATCGCGGCAATCTGCTCGGGGATGCCGTGAATCAGGTTCGCGGTGGTGCCAGACGCCATCGGCACATCCTCGCCGTTCAGCGTGAAGGAAATCTTGGCGTCCTTCCAGTCGAGGTCGTCACGCATCACAATCCACGGGCCAAGCGGGCAGGAAGTATCGAAGCCCTTGGCGCGCGTCCACGTGGGGTCGATGCCCTGCAGGTCGCGCAACGTCACGTCGTTCACGCAGGTGAAGCCGAGCACGTAATCCATCGCGTTTTCAACGGACACGTTCTTGGCGATACGGCCCATCACCACGGCCACTTCCGGCTCGAAGTTCATGTCCTTGGAGCAGGCCGGGTACACGATCGGATCGTCGGGGCCGATCACCGAGGTGGACGGCTTGGTGAAGATCACCATGTCCTCCGGCGCGTGGGCGATTTCGGAGTGGCCGGCCTCGTGCATGAACTGGGCGTGGGCCTCGTAGTTCTTGGCCAGGCCGTAGACCTTGGAGGGGATGACCGGGGAGAGCAGGCGGATGCCGTCGCCGTCGACCGGGTACCGGTTGCCGGTAGGCTTGACCTGGTCGCCGGCCAGCGGATGACCGTCAAGTTCGATGAGGTAGTCCTTGCCGTCCGTTTCGTCCTTCTGCACGAAGGCGTAGCGCGGCGAATCATTCAAAGAAAAACGTGCGAGTCTCATGCCTGTAAGCCTACTCCTTGGCGGTTCCTTCCGCAGAAGCATCCGTCCAAGGAGCAAGCAGACCGGCCTTCAATCGACCAAAACGCACGTTCGCTTGGGATTGCTACTTTTCGGTCCAGGTTTTGTCATACAGCGACTGGCCGCTTTGCGTGTGCATGATGACGCGCAATGATGCCTTGCCGCTGGAGGTCTTGCACATCGAGCCCAGCAGATTCGCGGTGGATTGATAGGTGCTGTCCATAGCATCCAGTGAGGAAGCGGCGGTATCGCCTAGCGAGGCATAGCTGTCGTCGAGCACGTACTCGTACACCAAGGTGTCACCGTCGACACGGTAGTTGAAGGTGATGCCGGTGTCTGCAAACGTATCCGCTTCGGATTCAATGGAGTCCTTGAATTCCAAAGAGTCGACGAAATCCTGAATCGAATCGTACAGCCCATAATCGCCGTCGGTTAGATCGTCATGGGTTTCGCCCAACGTGTCGTCCAGCGCATCGTCAAGATTATCTTGAGCTTTGCTCTTATCGCTGCTATCACCGTTGCCCGAAGAGGACTGACTATAGAAGGAATCGGTTTTCGCCTCATCTATAGCCTTGCTGGCATACGAGGCACCGCCGACGATCAGCGCGATGACCAGTATTACCTGTATCACCATGCCCGCCGCACTGATGATGATGCCGGCGATGGCCAAGCCCTTGCCCTTGCCGCCCTGTTTCTTAATCTGGTTGAGGCCCACGATGCTCAGGATCAGACCGAGGAGTGAGACAAGGAACGAGCAGATAAAACCGGCAATAGCCAGGCCGTTGTACTTCTGGTTCGCTTCAGGCGGCACACTGCCGTAAGAACCAGACCATCCCGGCTGGCCGTTCGGTTGGCCGCCTTGCATATACGGGTTATAGGGCGTTTGCGGAGGCACGGCCCCGCCGCCCGGATACCGGAGCACTGACGCTGCCGGAGCCGTCCCCGGATAGGGCGAATTGGGTGCTGCTGGTGCGGGCGCAGGCGCGGGCGCTGTCGGTGCGGGCGCGGGCGCAGCGGCAGGAGTCACTGGTGGCAAAGCCTGCGTAGGCGGTACCGGCTGATTGACCGGCGCAAGAGGCTGGGTGGACTGCTCGGCAGGTGTAAACGCCTGCGTAGGCTGCTCGACAGGAGTGAACGCCTGAGTGGGCTGTTCGCCCGCTGCGAGTGCTTGGGTTGGAGCATTGTTGGCGGCGGTTCCTGCCTTCCCCCGTCATCGCATTTAACGGCTCAGTCGGATTGGCGTCAGCTTGCTGCCACGGCACCTGGCCGTTCGGATTGACATTCGGATCAGTCATGACATGCACTCCTTCAACTGCATCGCACCCCACTTGCGAGATGCGCCCCTCGTCTTACGCGCCACATTGTGCGTTACAGACAACTGTACTCCTCGTGGCGAGCCTTAAGCACCCCAGGAAATTTGGCTTCCAAAAAACACAAAAGCCTGAAACCGGCTATTGCCTCAGCAATATTCAGTCGGTTTCAGGCTCAATCGTTAATCCTCTGGCGAAACGACAGTCTACTTCTTCAGCAGCGGTGCGACTTGCTCCTCGTAAGCGGTCAGGGCGGTGTCGATCACGTTGTGCATGTCGTAGTACTTGTACGTGCCCAGGCGACCGCCGAACACGGTGTTCGGCTCGGCCTTGGCCTTGGCCTCGTACTGGGCGTACAGTGCCTTGTCCGCATCCGTGTTGACCGGGTAGTACGGCTCGTCGCCACGCTCGGCGAAACGGCTGTATTCCTCCCACACCACGGTCTTGTTCGGGTTCTGGGCATCGTGGCGCTCCGGGTTGAAGTTCTTGAATTCGATGGCGCGGGTGTAGGGTACGTCCGCGTCGGAGAAGTTCATCACCGGGCAGCCGAAGTGGTCGCCTTCGTCGTAGCGGACCTCCTTGAAGTCGACCGTGCGCCACTTGAGGTCGCCGAGCTCATAGTCGAAGTAACGGTCCACCGGGCCCGTGTACACCACCGGCACGCCCGCGGCCTTGAGCGCGGTCTTGTTGTACGGCTGGGATTCGTCGAAGAAGTCGACGCCGAGCTCCACGGTGATGCGCGGGTCGTCGATCATCTTCTCCATCCACGCGGTGTAGCCGTCGGCCGGCAGGCCCTCCCACGTGTCCTTGAAATAGCGGTTGTCGTAGTTGAAGCGCACGGGCAGGCGCTTGATGATGGCGGCCGGCAGCTCGGACGGGTCGGTCTGCCACTGCTTGCCCGTGTAGTTCTTGATGAACGCCTCGTACAGCGGGCGGCCGATGAGCTGGATGCCTTTGTCGTTCAGGTTGGCCGGATCGGTGCCGGCCAGCTCGCCCGCCTGCTGTTCAATCAGGGCCTTGGCTTCGGCCGGCGTGTAATGCGCATGGAAGAACTGGTTGATGGTGCCCAGGTTGATGGGCAGCGGGTAGACCTCGCCGTCATGCGTGGCATACACGCGGTGCACGTAGTTCGTGAAGCTCGTGAAGCGGTTCACGTAATCCCAGACGCGCTTGTTGGAGGTGTGGAACAGGTGGGCGCCGTACTTGTGGATCTCCGCGCCGGTCTCCTCGTCCATATACGAGTAGGCGTTGCCGCCGATGTGATCGCGGATATCGATGATGTGCACGCGGGCGCCGGTGTGCTCCACCGCCTGCTGCGCCACCGTCAGGCCAAACAGGCCCGCGCCGACAATTACCAGGTCGGGGTATTCAGTAGAACTCACCATGCGCAATAACCTTTCAGTGTCAATCTATCAGTTATTATGTTCGATTTCCGAGAGATTATCTTACTCACCCAACTGCAAATCGACCAAAGAGCAATGAACGCCTGCACAGCATATCTATATCTGTTTCCTAGGAACATTCGCGGAGCAAAGATCAAGCACGCCCGCGCAAGCGCCAAATTGTGTAGGCGGCGAGGGTGATGCCGTCTGCGATGCTGCCAGCGGCAATCATCTGGTCCATAGTCTGTACGGAGCACCATGTGAGGTGCGACAGTTCCCAGTCACGTCCCGCATCCGGCGTCACTTCGGAAACGTTCAGACCGACCACGGCAATCGAATCTTTCATCACACCCGTGTCCGCATGCATACGTTGCAACACCGCCGCGGAATCGGCATCCGCATGGAGCCCGGTTTCCTCATGGAATTCACGCAACGCGGTTTGCTCGGGTGTCTCTCCCGGCTCTCCCATGCCTCGCGGAAATTCCCATTCCCATGATTCCGTGGAGACCCGCCAGTGGCGAGCCAGCAGCACGCGCCCATCACGCTCCGCGACGCATACTGCCCCAGGACGAGCACCCTTGACCGAAGCATAATGCACGGCGAAATGATTCCCTGTCGCAACGTCTTCCAGTGCCACTTGGGTAACCGCAAAATCGGCACCGCCCTGCTCTTGGTACATGACCTTCTTACCCAGAACCTTTAGCGGCGGCTCGCCGTCATGTACTGCGTCATCGCGAATCACTTCGTCAGCCACCGCGCCATTGGATATAACACCGCTCGATGCCCCGCCATCGCGCCCCACCGGTAACGCATTAACTACCATTTCGGCCACCTACCACTTTCGCCATTGATCATTACTATTATCCCCAAGCGCTGCTACCGCACCCACAGCCCGCGCTACTCCAAATACACCACGGTCTTAAAACTCGACCTCACACCCAGCAGCCATTTCGCGATATCGATAAGATTCGGCACAATGCCGATGAACCACGCCACCATCACCACGAGCCATATCGGCGATTTACCGTTGAACCACACGTTGTCCGACAACGCAGAAAGCAATGCCAACACACCCGCCACCAACGCACTCCATAACATATCTATGCCGTCACCCTTCAGGCTCTTCTGCTGGCACGCCTGCTCCACCGCATAGGCCACATTGCGCGTATTAATCTTCTGAATTCGCTTGCTCGTATCGGCATTGCACTTGCGCCATGCCTCAATAACCGGCTGGCTTTGATAGCAGAACGTCGCAAACAGCACGAACGGCATCTTGCCCAACTGCTTGGTAATACTACCGTTAAGTACCAGCGACGACCTGCTCGACCTGTCTCCAGCCAGCCGTGCAAACGAGTTATTCGGCGCGCTCACCGCTACCAAATACGCGCCAAGATGCTGCGCCATGGTTTTCTGGTACACGAATTGATACCAGTCTCGCAACAACTGACGAGACATTTCAGGCTTCTCGACTTTGCCTACTTTGCCGACCGACTTACCGAACCATTTGCCAGTCGACCCATCAACCGACTCATCAACCGTCTCTTCATCCGTCTCGGTTTCTCGCAGCGCTGGCTTGCCTTCCGGCAGTTCAACCGCCCTATCAATGCACATACGCGCATCAGTACGCTTCGGCATCTTCGCAATCGCCTGCAATGTCTGTGCAAACGTCACCGTCGTATCATTGCCGCCGCTCGACCCCGTATTCGCCGCGCCCGCCAAGTCCCGCAAATGGAACTGTTTGCGCAATACCTCCGCACAATCGCGCGCATTGGCTTCAAAATATGGGACGAAACCCTTACTTTTCGTCAGTTCTTTGACCGAAGCATCATTCTGGTTCTCGTAAAGCACCAGACCCTGTTTTTCCGCGTCGATCCATTCCTGCCAACGTTGCCCGAGGAACCGGCACCGATCCTCAATAGCCGCGCCATACCAGTCACTCGCATCACCGTCAGCTTCAGCACCGTACAGCAACTGTGCATACATCTCCGCGATGATGGTTGACTTCAGCTCTCCTGTTTCGTGAGCATGTTTCAGCCGATTGGTGAACTCGGTATAGAACCGACTATTTAGCCCCAGCGCTTGATTCCACGTGACCGTGGTGCCGAACACACAGTATTCCAGCGGCCGAACGGTCAGTTGTTCCTCAGTTCCCGCACACACAAGGTCCTCGGGAAGAATGGTTTCGTTTTCCTGTTCCGCTGCCTTTTGCGCGTCTTCTTTCACGTCTTCGATGCTCTTAGTGGTGAACGCCACCAAGCAGTCCTCCAGAGTCGGATGCCGGCCGGAGACGATGATCGCCGGACCATCCTTATACGACTTTCCCAGCACGCCATTGACCGCCGTGGGGCCGAGAGCCAAGAAGAACAGACCATCCAGCAACTGCGCTTCGGTCAGCATGATTTTGGGGCAATACATATATGCGGTGCGCACAATACCCGCAAAATGCGTTGCGATGTCTGTGTAGTCGTTGAGCAACCGCTCGCAGGGGCGATACGTATCGGTCCTGCACCACAGATTACGAATCGATGGATACGCAGGGTACTGCTTCACAAGGTCATTCCACTCTTGGCTCTGCTCAGTGGAATCGAAGTTCGTGATCATCGTTGCCCGTAGCGATTGCCTCTTGCCCATACGCCTAGTCTAGGCACATCATTGGCGCACAGGCACATTACCATCTCGTGCAGTTGCTAGACGAGCAATTAGACACCGGGGTAAAAATCATCAGATATCGATGCCAATGCATCAATGTCATATTCTCTCATGGTTGATGAATATTCCTCTCCCAGAGGGAATTGCTTCGAAATATCAACAGGGCTTAACCCACTTTTTCGCATCAACGCACGTTTAACCAAATAAGCGAAACGTGGGCATTCTGCACGGGTCAATCGGTCGGCAAAATCGGGAACTCCGTCGGGACATTTTTTAGACCAATACTGCAACTCACAAGTAACAGCTTGGTCCAACAGTACTGCCGACGACTCAGCCAAATCACAGAAAAAATCATCGGCAGTACATACGGAGTAAGGAAGGCCATCTAACTGGCTCTCGTCAAGCGATGCATACAGCTTTCGATCATTCGTCAGCAACACCGAACAATCATTATCTACTGCGGCAGCATGAAGATGCAAGTCGTTTGGATCCGCGCCCATGTAATCAGCTTGTGCCCGCTCACAATCATAGTGATCCACGACATGAACCAGTTCACGTATTTGATTAACGAGACCGTTTACCTCATCGCCGGAACGTTTCGGATTGCTTCGCCGATAGTGATAAACGACTTCAGCGAATACGTCTTCACTGGAGAAGAGATCGAACATCTGAATCTTGCTGGTCGACAGAGCGAAAAGCCAATCTCGAATAGTGCGAGAATACAGAATGTTCGCATCCACAAAAACGCGTTCCATCCCGACATCCCTTCGTTGCTGACTTGTTCAGCCACGAATATACCACTCAGACTTAATCTTCCAACTCGTCCAGAGAACCACGCACGGCAAGGAAATGCTCCCTCTTAATTTCCTGTTGCTTGTCTCTGTATTCAAGAACATCGTTGAGCAGGAAACGATGATGAGCGCCCACCTTATGAGAGGGCAGCTCCCCTTCACGAACCAATTTCAACAAAGTGGGTCGAGAAATTCCAAGCATTTCCGCCGCAGCTGTGGTCCGCAATTCCTTTGGTGTGGTTGAAATGACCACACGAGAGCCCTTGCTCAGACTCTCCAACACGGTCGTCACAATGACAGAAACATCTTTAGGTAAATCTACATTGCGTCCATCAACATTCAACGCGATATTTGCACGGATATCTTTTATATCGTCTACAGTTTGTTCGATATCACGCTGACTCTCGGAGTCCACCAGAATAGTAAGCTCACGATCACGAGACAAAACTTCCATAAGTACACTCCTTTCTCTCTTTGCACTCAATAAGCGTGAAGACAAACCAGTCAGGCTCGGCGCGCTTTACACTTACAACTGAAAGTTACACTTGTAAGTGTAAAGCGCGCCGAGGACATTTGCGCGGTATTTACAGGAATACGCCTACGGCTAAAAGAGGTAAAGAATTACCGTGCAGCCATCAAATACAAATATATTCTGCTACCGCACTCATGCAAGCCTCAGGTTACGATGAGTGGCTATGAGCAATTCCGCACAGGCCTCCGATTCAGCCAACGAAGCAGCCAACAACCCAGCCAACGGACCATCGTTTATGCCGCAGCACATTCTGGTAACCGGTGGCGCAGGGTTCATTGGCGCAAACTTCGTGCACTGGGTGGCGCGCAACCATCCGCAGGTCCACATGACTGTTCTGGATGCGCTCACGTATGCCGGCAAGCGCGAGAATCTCGATGGTGTGCCGGCCGCGAACCTGACCTTTGTGCATGGCAATATTTGCGATGCCGAGCTTGTGGAATCCCTGCTTTCCGGGCTGAACCAACGCTCAGCAGCCGCAGTACCCCCGATTGACGCCATTGTGCACTTCGCCGCCGAATCGCATAACGATAATTCGATTCTCGACGCCTCCCCATTCCTCAATACGAACGTGACCGGCACGTACGTGTTGCTCGAGGCCGCCCGCCGCCACGATATTCGATTCCACCACATCAGCACCGACGAAGTGTATGGCGATCTGGCTCTGGACGAACCGCGCAAATTCACCGAGCTCAGCCCTTACAAACCATCCAGCCCGTATTCGGCGTCCAAGGCCGCCAGCGACCACTTGGTGCGCGCCTGGCACCGCACGCACGGACTCAAAACCACCATCAGCAATTGCAGCAATAACTACGGCCCCTACCAGCATGTGGAGAAGTTCATCCCCCGCCAGATCACGAACATTCTTGCCGGCATTCGCCCGAAACTCTACGGGCAAGGTCTGGCTGTGCGCGACTGGATCAGCGTGGAAGATCACTGCAGTGCCATCTGGACGATTCTCACCCAAGGCTGCATCGGGGAAACCTACCTCGTGGGCGCCAATGGCGAATACAACAACATTGATGTGCTGCACATGATTCTGAAGCTCATGGGTCGTGACGCCAATGACTTCGACCATGTGAACGACCGCCCCGGTGGCGATAAGCGCTATGCCATCGACGCCACCAAACTTCAGACCGAGCTCGGCTGGGTGCCAAAGTACACCGATTTCAAGGAAGGTCTGGCCGCGACCATCGACTGGTACCGTGCGCACGAAAGCTGGTGGATGCCGGATAAGGCCGGGACTGAGGAAAAGTACCGGAAGCAGGGTCATTGATAGGCCGTTGACAGGCCGCCGATAGGTCACTGACAGCGCAATCAATGAATACCGATTGCGAGATTTGGTGGCGAAAATATATCTTATGTTGTACAATAATCATATATTTCAATTATAAATTGATTATTATGACTTTTAAAGAACGGTAATGCGATGATTCGTTTACAAAGACTTGTTCTAGACAACATGAGGAACATATCGCACGGCGTCTTGGATTTTGACGATCTGCCCGCTGGCGGCAGCGTAACGGGTATCTATGGACAGAATGGATCAGGCAAGACCACCGTTATCGATGCCATCGGGATACTGCGCGCGCTGCTATCCGGGAATATGCTGCCGGACACCGCCGGCGATGCCATTAGCGTCAGCACCGGTCTTGCAACCTTGACGGCGACGCTCCTCATCGGAGGAAAACAGAAGCCCAGCTACCTTGAATACAAGGTGTCCCTGCGTAGAGCGAACCCGGATTCGACGCGAGCGCGCGTCGTTTCCGAGTCGGTTCGCATCGGCGACGATCTCTCACGCCTAGGCAGGGAGGCGTTGGGGCATCGGATGAGGATTCTGAGACCGATGGTTTCGTGTCAACTCCGGTATATGTGTGGCGCTCCATCGAGGCGGTCACCTCGGTGAAAACCGTGGTCTCACGCACCGCTGATCGTGCGTACATGGAGGGGCGCTCATTCCTGTTCTCGCGGTGTGCCGCGCTTGAAGACCGACCCGATGCCGAGTTCCTCATCGACTGGGTGGTCTCCCGCGTGCGGGAAGCGAATGGTGTGTCCGCCAGATCACTGACATACATCAACGAACGTTTCGATGAGTTCGTACGCCTACGCAAGGCCTTATGCGATTACGCGACCAATGATGTCTTCGTATCCACTACCCGTCGTGGCTCCTATGCCGCATATGCGTTCATCCCCATCATGGAGGAGGATTCCGCAGGTCGCAACACAGAGTTTCTGTTCGACCTGTTGCAACCGAACCCGCTGACCCCGGGCCAGGCGAAACGACTTGGACAGACCGTGGAGTCCTTCGACCGCATCCTGCCCACCCTCGTGCCTGGTCTGCATGTCCTGCTGAAGATCGGAACCGCGCCTTCCGGACAAAGATGGCGAGGACCGGGTCACCGCGGAGCTGTTCTCGCGTCGTGGCGATATCACGGTCCCATTCCGCTGTGAGAGCGAAGGCATCATACGCATCACCGCGCTGCTTGGCTATCTCAAGCACGCGTATAACGACGAGAACGCGCTGGTTGCCGTGGATGAGTTCGACTCCGGCGTGTTCGAGTTGCTGCTCGGTGACATGCTGTACCAGTTGGCGGACGGGTGCGCAGGGCAGCTGGTGTTCACCGCCCATAACCTGCGTGCGTTGGAAGTGCTGCCGAACGGCTGCATTCGCACTACAGTGACCGATCCCAATAACCGGTTCGC
>ENA-OQJC01000307-OQJC01000307.1-human-gut-metagenome-genome-assembly--contig:-NODE-307-length-15129-cov-3.197374_pt1 | contig 15129 bp, 15 predicted proteins | sample MGYA00242600_ERZ504766 | MGnify/ENA primary metagenome ERZ504766 (study PRJEB26092, sample SAMD00036364) | human gut metagenome | host: Homo sapiens | study: EMG produced TPA metagenomics assembly of...
GAGCCCCACTCGCGGTGAGCGGGGCTCGGATACGATACGTTTGCGCAGCGATTACAGCGCCATCGTGCGGGCGCGGTCGATGCGCGCCAGGCAGTCGTCGCGGCCGACGAGCGCCATGGTCTCGCCCAGCGAGGGCTCACCATGTTGCCGCAGACGGCGACGCGCACGGCCTGGAACACCACGCGCTTCTTGAGGTCCATCTGCTCGGGCAGCGGCTCAAGCGCGGCATCGATGGCCTCGGCCGTCCACTCGGTAACACCCTCAAGCGCGGCCTTGGCGGCATCCAGAATGGCACCGCGCTGCTGCTTGGTGGCCCGGTGCAGATCGCCGTTGCAGGCATAGCACACATAGCACGCCGGCAGAACGAATGCAATGTGGCACTTGAGCCATTCATCCATATCGCCATAGAAGGTCAGCTTGTATTTTGCACCGTCAAAGGCGGTCTTGAGCCGGGTTCGGAAGGTGCCAGAAAGCGGAGTTGTGGCACCGCCCACCGTCATGCCAGCACTGGCGTACACACTGACCACATGGTCGTGTTCACGGCGGCCTGCCGTGCCCTGAAAGCCGAATGCGATCTTATCCGCCGGGCGCTGCATGAATTCCAGCACCTGCTTTGCCTGCGGGTTGTTGCCCACAAACACAAAATACTGGCTCTTGTTGGCCTTGAGCACAGGAAGCACATCCGGCAGCTGGCTCGCCTGCACGACCACAAAGACGAGATCATAATAATCATCCGGGGCGAGAGTGTCCACGGTTTTGATCCGTTCCGTTGTGGTCTTGCGCTGCACCCAGTGGCGGATGACCAAACCCTTCTGGTCGATCATTTCCTTCCACTCTCCGCGCGCAAGCAGCGTGACAACGTTCTTTTTGTTCTGCATCAGCACATGGGCCAGCTCGCAGCCCAAAACGCCCGCACCGTAAACCAGAATCCTCATCCAGATACGCCTCCCTTATGTGTGTTAAGGTTTGCTTACTTTTTCAAAAACGAGAAAAAGCCTTTTTTCTCGTAAGGTGCACTGCTTACGCCCTTGACCTCATAGCCGGTTGCATTGATGGCATCCCGCAGCTTCTGCTCGTCCAGCGGCTGTTCCGAGTGGATCACCGTCTGGGCTTTTGCCTGCGAGGACGACACCTTTTTTACCTCCGGGAAGGCCTTGCGCACGGCTTCGTTGACATGGCTCTCGCACATGCCGCACATCATACCATCTACTTTTACGATCGTTTCAATCATTTTATTCCCCTCCAGATCTTCTGCGCGCATCGGCCCGTTGACGCGGAATCTGTTAGGAAGCGCTAACCGTAGTTTCAAACAAAACGCCGTCGGGAACTGCCCGGCAGCGGTGCGGAGCGGTTCCCTGTTCTGTGGTGGGTCTGCTCAGAAAATGCACGCATGATTTCTTGTCTTCATCATATCACACCAGTGGGCTAAATGCAAGATGAAAAATACCCCATCCCGGTTTTTGCGCTTTTCACTCATGCACCCGGTATCCTGCTGCCGTGGTCAGTATTCAATGCCCTTCCGGGCGGAAATTCCCCTCTGGTAAGGGTGGCGGTGGCACTTCATCTCCGTGGCATAGTCGGCGGCATCCAGCATCCACTGCGGCGCAGCATGGGCAGTAAGCACGCATTCCTGCTCTGCCGGGCGTTCCAGCACAGCCTTTTGCAACAGGGCTTTATCCACCATATCCAGTTCCCATGCGCTGCCCGCTTCGTCCAAAATCAGCAGGTCGGCAGGGTCGGCCATGGCAGCTGTGAGGTTCGCATTCTGCAGCTGGCGGGTGGCTTCCTTTTCCGCTTCGCTCATCTGGAACACGAATTTCTGCCCCGCCTTGCCGCGGTACACCTTTGCACCCAGCTGTTCCAGCAGCGGCACCTCGCCGCTTTTGCCGCCTTTGAGGAACTGCAGGATCACCACCCGCTTTCCGCTGCCCATGGCCCGCAAAGCAAGGCCCATGGCAGCGGTGGTCTTGCCCTTGCCATCACCGTAATATAGATGTAACAGCCCTGTACGCTTCATGGTCATTTCTCCTTTTGTCTTTGCGTTTATGGTAACACAAACCCAGCAAAAAAGGAAGAGGAAGCACCCGAAGGCGCTTCCTCTTTCAAACAATGCGATATTTACTGATACAGAGGGAAATCCCGGGTCAGCTTCAGCACACGGTCACTGATCTCGTCCTTCTTCTCGTCGTAGTGCCAGATGCAATCGGCGATGCAGTCGGCGATCACCTTCATCTCGGCCACGCCCATGCCGCGGGTGGTAACAGCCGGGGTGCCCAGACGCACGCCAGAAGTCACGAACGGGCTGCGGGTCTCGCCGGGGACAGTGTTCTTATTAGCGGTGATGTGCACGCTGTCCAGACGTGCTTCCAGCTCCTTGCCGGTGCACTCCTCGTCACGCAGGTCGATCAGCATGAGGTGGTTATCCGTACCGCCGGACACCAGCTTGACACCGCGTGCCTGCAGCTCTGCTGCCAGAGCCTGTGCATTCTCCACGATCTTGCGGGCATATTCCTTGAACTCCGGCTTCAGTGCTTCACCAAAGCAGACAGCTTTTGCGGCGATCACATGCTCCAGCGGGCCACCCTGGGTGCCGGGGAACACGGCAGAATTGATGCGCTTTGCAAGAATGGGATTGTTGGTCAGGATCAGACCGCCGCGGGGGCCGCGCAGGGTCTTGTGGGTGGTGGTGGTAACAACATCAGCATACGGCACAGGGCTCTGGTGATAGCCGCCTGCCACCAGACCGGCAATGTGGGCCATATCCACCATCAGATATGCACCATAGCCGTGGGCGATCTCAGCGATCTTCTCAAAATCGATGGCACGGGGATATGCAGATGCACCGGCCACGATCAGCTTGGGGCGCACCTTTTTAACCTGCTTTTTCCAGCTCAGCATAGTCGATCACGCCGTCGGCATTGACACCGTAAGAGACAAAGTTATAGTTCTTGCCGGACATGTTCACCGGAGAACCGTGGGTCAGATGGCCGCCCTGAGACAGGTCCATGCCCATGACAGTATCGCCCAGATCCAGCAGAGCAAAATAAACTGCCAGATTGGCCTGTGCACCGGAGTGGGGCTGAACATTGGCATATTTTGCGCCGAACAGCTTGCAGGCACGCTCGATGGCAATGTTCTCCACCTCGTCCACATAGACACAGCCGCCATAGTAGCGCTTGCCGGGCAGGCCCTCGGCGTACTTGTTGGTCAGGATGCTGCCCATTGCGGCCATGACGGCGGGAGAGACGATGTTCTCACTGGCGATCAGTTCAATGTTCTGGCGCTGACGGTTCAGCTCGCGATCCATGGCTGCGGCCAACTCCGGATCAACGGTATTGACCAGACCGATGGTGTCCATCATTTCATTGTACATAATATTCTACCCCTCTCAATTTCCGGAGAAAGCCCCGGATCTCTGAATCTCTTCAAGCCACCCTGCTCCGCGCACGAACCGAATTGCTTTCTTTTATCATAGCAGAAAGCTGTAGAATCTTCAACTTCCATTTTGCCAAAAGGCTTGCTTTTTTCGTCTGAAGTGTTTATTATACTTGTATAAAAATGCAGTGTCGTTTTTGTATATTTTTCAAGTCAGTCAACCTTCAGATGAAGCGAGGTGTTCTCTGGTGACGGTCAGTGAAGCAAAGCAGACCCAGCGCAAAGCGGGCTGTGCCGCACGCAAGGCTCTCGGCCCGGAAGAACGCAAGGCTGCAAATGCCGCTTTGTGCGCATTCCTCTGGCAGCTGGCTGCCGTGCAGAATGCGCAGACCATCCTGCTATACGCAGCGTTTGGTTCCGAAGCCGACCTTTCTGCCCTTGCGGAAAAGGCGCAGGCGCAAGGCAAAACGCTGTCCTATCCGGTGTGCGGCGAGGCGTATTCCCTTACAGCCGCTGTGCCCGGCCCGGACGGCTGGGAGATGGGACAGTACGGCATCCGCACCCCCATCCTGAGCCGGTCGGAGATTCTGCTGCCGGAAGCGCTGGATCTGGTCCTTGTACCCTGCACGGCTTTTGATGCAGACTGCTTCCGGGTCGGCATGGGCAAGGGCTATTACGACCGGTATCTTCCCCGCTGCAAAAACGCGGTGAAGATTGGCATTGCATTTGAGGCACAGCGGGTGGAACATGCTGCCGTAGACGAGCACGACCAGCGGCTGGATGCCTATGTAACAGAGAGGGGTATTTACAAATGGAAATGACTAAGCTGAGCTGTGAGAAATTTCTCGCAGAGCTGGCCAGCAAAGCCCCCACGCCGGGCGGCGGCGGAACGGCGGCGCTGGTGGGTGCTGCCGGTGTAGCGCTGGGCAATATGGTGGGCAACCTGACCACCGGCAAAAAGAATATGCCGCCGTGGAAGCAGACATTCAGGCCCTGAACACAAGGGCCGATGCCCTGCGCAAAGAGCTGGAGGCGCTGGTGCAGGCCGATGCCGATGCCTTTGCGCCGCTGGCTGCGGCCTACGGCTTGCCCAAGGACACACCAGAGCAGGCTGCACACAAAGCCGCCGTGCTGGAAAAGGCGCTGGATGCCGCCTGTGCCGTGCCACTTGAGATTATGGAAAAGTGCGCCGAGGGCATTGCTCTGGTGGAAGAATACGCCGCCAAGGGCAGCGTGATGGCCGTCTCGGACGCAGGCTGTGCAGCCGCTCTGTGCAAGGCAGCCTTGCAGGCCGCAAGCCTGAATGTGTTCATCAACACAAAGCTGATGGCAGACCGTGAGCGCGCTGCTGCGTTGGACGCAAAAACAGACAAACTGCTGGATGAATTTGTGTCGCGGGCAGACGCTGTTTTTGCATCCGTGACGAACAAATTGCGGAATAAGTGAGGAAAAGTATTATGGCAACGATTTTGAAGGGCGCACCCGTTGTAGCCGCTATGAACGAACACAATGCGGCGCTGTGTGAGCAGCTCAAGGCAAAAGGCATCACTCCCACGCTGGCCGTGGTGCGTGTGGGTGAGCGGGAGGACGACCTCTCCTACGAGCGCGGCGTGATCGCCCGCTGCGGCAAGGTGGGTGTGGAGGTAAAGCAGTTTCTTCTGCCCGCCGATGCTTCGCAGGACGATCTGCTGAAGGTGATCGCCGAGGTGAACGCAGAGGATACCATCCACGGATGCCTGCTGTTCCGTCCGCTGCCCAAGCAGTTCAATGACCGCACTGTGCGTGCGGCGCTGGCTCCGGAAAAGGACATTGACGGCATCACGGACGATTCTCTGGCCGGTGTGTTCACTAATACCGATCTCGGCTATGCTCCCTGCACCGCGCAGGCCTGCCTTGAGATCCTGAAGTATTACAACATTCCGCTTTCCGGCAGGCGCGCTGTCGTAGTGGGCCGCAGCCTTGTGGTAGGCAAGCCCGCAGCCATGATGCTGGACCGCGAGAACGCCACCGTGACCATCTGCAATTCCCGCACGCAGAACCTGCCTGCCATCTGCAAGGAAGCAGATGTGGTAGTAGTGGCCATGGGCAAGATGGGTGCCGTGGGTGCCGACTGCCTGCGTGAGGGCCAGACCGTGGTAGACGTGGGCATCCATGTGGACGAAAAGGGCAAGCTGTGCGGTGACGTAAAGTTCAGCGAAGCAGAGCCGGTAGTGGATGCCATCACGCCGGTACCCGGCGGTGTGGGCACTGTGACCACCTCGGTGCTGGTGGGCCATGTCGTGCAGGCTGCAGCAAAAAAGGCCGGGCTGTAACGAATGATAGAACTATAAAATAAAAGACGCTTGCTACACTGCTGTATGCTTCCCTGCCGGGAAAACATATTCAGACAAGACCAAGCGTCTTTTTTGATTGCTATATTTTAGCCGCGGACAATGAGCAGCAGCAAAGCCGAAGCCACACACTGCATGATCAGCCAGCGGGCCACCACCTGCTCGTCGCTCCAGCCCTTATTCTTGCGGGCGTGGTCGTGCAAAGGGGTGCGGGTGTTCTTGAGGATGGAAATGTGCAAAAAGCGCTTCAGGCTGATCTTCAGGATGCCCAGACTGCCATCCACGATGAACACGATGGCTGCCAGCAGGAAGGCAAACGGATGGCCGCACTTAAGGGACAGCATTGCGATAAAGAAGCCCATTGCGCGGCTGCCGGCATCGCCCATCAGCAGGCTGGACGGCTTTGCGTTGGACCACAGATAGGCCAGCAGCGCACCCATGAACACAACGCCTGCGGTGCCGTACTCGGCCAGCTCTGTTTTATAGGCCAGCAGGTAGGTGCCGATGGTCACCACTGCAACACTTGCCGAAAGGCCGTCCACGCCGTCGGTGCAGTTGACCACATTGATGCTGGTCCAGATCAGAATAACGATCAGCAGCAGGTACACAGCATACGGCAGAGTGAAGCTCCACTGCAGGAAATTCACACCGCAGCCGTTGAAGTTGAGGTAGGTCACACCTGCAACAATGGCAATGGCAAAATCAATGATACCCTTTTTATACTCGTTCCATGCAGTTTCAGCAGCATCGTCAAAGTAGCCGGACAGCATGGATGCAATGAGCAGGATGGTGTAGATGACGTATTCCACCTTGAACGGCAGAAATGCCAGCGATACCAGTGCGATGCACAGCACGAAGATCAGGCCGGAACCACGGGCCTTACCCCTGGAAAGCGCACCGTTCACCGCAAACTCGCGGCCATGGTCGTGCGGAAGCTTATCGTGAAAAACGGAGTCCATCAAAGCCGTAAGGGCAAACGCCAGCAGGAATGCCAGAGCATCGACGCCGCGCTGTCCTACGACCGAAAGCAGTGATTCGATCATATTCAAAGTTCCTCTTTCTTTTATGTTTGTGAGAGAAGTGTATCACGCTATCCATAAAAATCAATCATTCTCGGAGAAAAATCCACGTTTGATTGACTTTCTGCAGCACCGCACTTATAATAGTATATCAGTCTGTCGAAAAAGTTATTGTTTCTATAAAAGGAGAACTCATGTCCATCTCTCTTGAGCAGCTTTCGGCGCAGATGCGCCGGGGCGAACAGGTGCCGCTGCGGCACACCATGCAGGTGGTGCTCACACTGAGCATCCCATCCATCCTGCAGCAGATCGTGGTAACTGCGGTGGAGTACATCGACGCAGCCATGGTGGGGCATATCGGTGCATCTGCTACGGCATCCATTGGCATCGTCAGTTCCAGCACGTGGCTCATGCATGGAATGCTGGCCGGTCTATATATGTCCTTTGCCATTCAGGTGGCACAGTATCTGGGTGCAGACCGGCAGGACGATGCACGCGGTGTATTGCGCCAATCTATGATCTTCAACCTTGTGGTGGGCCTTGCAGCTGCGGCCTTCGGCATTGGCATCAGCCGCTTTCTGCCCGGATGGCTGGGTGCCGACCCTTCCCTGCAGGCGGATGCTTCGGCCTACTTTGCCATCTGGTCGGCTTCCCTGCCCTTTTTGATGATCATGGGAACCTACTCTTCCATGCTGCGTTCCTCCGGCGATGCCCTGACACCGGGCCTTATCAGCGTGCTGACCTGCGTGCTGGATGTGATCTTTAACTTCTGCCTTATCAATCCCACCCGTGAGATGGTGGTGTTTGGCCGCACAATGACCGTCTGGGGCCTTGGCTGGGGGGTACCGGGCGCAGCACTGGGCACCGCCCTTGCTACCGCTATCAGCGGTGTGCTGACCCTTGCCATCCTGCTGCTGCGGGACGGCCCGCTGTGCATCCGCAAGCCCGGCTCCTGGCACATTACCAAAGCCTGCCTGCAGAACCTGTGGAAGGTAGGCGCACCGCTGGCCGCAGAGCGTGCAGTTCTTTCCTCGGCGCAGGTGCTGCTCATCCGCATCGTATCCGGCCTTGGCACCACCGCTATTGCTGCCAACAGTCTGGGTGTGAGCGCCGAAAGCCTGTGCTACATGGCAGGCTATGGCATTCAGGATGCATCCCTTGCACTGGTGGGGCAGGCCGTGGGCGCAAACCGTCGGGATATGGCAAAAAACTTTGCCTGGCTATGCACCGGCATGGGCATAGGCATCATGGCGCTGACCGGTGTTGGCATGTACATTTTTGCGCCAAACCTGATGGGTATTTTCACCGCAGATGCGGCAGTTATTGCGCTGGGCGCACAGGTACTGCGCATTGAAGCACTGGCCGAACCGATGTTCGGTGCCAGTATCGTTGCCAGCGGTGCCATGCAGGGTGCCGGAGACAGCACGGGATGCTTTGTGCTGAACCTTGTCAGCATGTGGGGCATCCGGCTCACGCTGGCTTCCCTGCTGGCTCCGCATTTTGGGCTGGTGGGCGTATGGATGGCCATGAGCTTTGAGCTGACCATGCGCGGGGTGCTGTTCCTTGTGCGGCTGGTACGCGGCAGATGGCTGGACAAAGGGGCATTAGCCTGATCGACCGCTGGCGGATATATTTTCCTCTAAATAGCAGCTCCCCGGCCGGGAACCGCACTGCGGGACCTGACCGGGGAGTTTTGCTGTGGTTATATGATTTGAGAAGAAGAAAAAATGGAGAACAAGTTACTTTCTGCCGTGCAGGATGGGAGACAGCGGCTTGTAGATCAGCATGCACAGCACTGCATCCAGCAGGCCTTTGACCAGCGTGAAGGGCATATTGAAGATGACAAGGCACTTGATGAGGCTGTCTGCAGAAGGCAGGATGGCCTGATACATGCCGAGGATGGCTTCCAGCGGCATGTGGTAGAACTGCACATAGGCCGGATAGGTGATGAAGTAGTTGGACGGTACGCTGAACACAGCCATGGCTGCAGCGCCTGCAATAGCACCAATGATGGCGGTCTTGCGGCTCTTGTGGTGCTTATAGATAACGCCTGCCACAGCGGAGAAAACCGCACCCAGCATGAAGTTGCACAGCTCGCCCACGCATGCAGTGGAAGTGCCCTTGATAACGATGTGCAGCAGGTTCTTCATAAAGCTGATGACCACACCGTACACCGGGCCGAGAGCAAAGGCACCCAGCAGAGCCGGCAGGTCAGAAAAGTCCATCTTGACGAAGGACGGGATGAGCATCGGAATGGGAAACTCAATGAACATCAGGATAAAGGCCACCGCACTGAGCATGGCGGCAACAGTAAGATTGTGAGTCGTGCTTTTTTTCATGGTAATGATCCTTCCCGGGGTAAGATGCCCCTTACAAAAATTGTTCCGAAAGCTCTTTTCGTATCTTGTTTTTTGGAACGGGAAGGACAAATAGAAAAGCGCCCTGTTGCAACAAAAACACTGCAACAGGGCGCGTAGACAACGATTTGCCTGCCGTTTCTTGCATCCGGACTATACCGTTGGTCCCGGAGTTGCACCGGGTCAGCACCCTTGCGGGTGGTCGCGGACTTTACCGCCAGTGGGGAATCTCACCCCGCCCTGAAACGAACTTTCTGGCACAAAGTATAGCGTGGCAGGCCCAGCTTGTCAAGAGGGCATCTTAAAATTTGTGCAAAAAATGTCAAAGTAATTCTTTCAAGCTCCCTTCTCTGTAAGCTCTTGCCCGGGTGGGTACGGTATGGTATCATAGATGGGTCGTATAAAATTCAGGAGGTTATCATGATCTTTTCTATTCGTGATCTTTCGTTTGAGCTTGGCTCTGTACTGCTGGAGGGCTGGTTTGCACTGGCTGCGCGCGCAGGGTGCGCACTGCTCATTCTGCTTGCCGCATGGCTGGTACGCCGCTGGCTGAGCAAAGGGGCATTCCGGCACTGCTGGCCCGCAAGTGGCACTTTAACGGCACTCCCATCCTGCTGCGCAGCTTTGCGGTACCCATCCAGCGCATGTGCACTGCGGTTGGCGTATATCTGGCGGCAGCTTCCCTGCCCTGGGCCATTCCCGGCATTGCCAAGCTGCTGTTGGTCTGCTTCCGCCTTGTCATGACCCTGCTGGTCTGCGAAGGCCTGTATGCGGCATCGGATCTGGCCGACCTGCTGCTGGCTTCCTGCAGCCCGGAGATCCGCTCCACAAAACACTCTGCTCTTTGCTGGACACCGCCTACAAGGTGCTGGTGATCGTGCTGTGCGTGGCAGCGTTGGCACAAGAAGTGGGCTTTCCCATCGGCAGCATTGTCGCCGGTGCCGGTCTGGTTGGTCTGACCATCTCGCTGGCCGCACAGGAAAGCGCCAGCAACCTGTTTTCCGGCATCGTGATTCTGCTGGACAAGCCCTTCTCGGTGGGCGACTGGATCACTGTGGGCGATGTGGAAGGCGAAGTGATCGACATCAACTTCCGTTCCACCCGCATCCGCTCGCTGGATAAAACCATCAATGTGGTGACGAACAGTAAGATCTGCTCTTCCACCGTGCAGAACGCCGCCCTGCGCACCATGCGGCCCTACAAGTTCAATCTGGGTGTCACCTATGGCACCACCCGCCCGAAGCTGGAACAGCTGATGAAAGACTTGCAGACCATGCTGGACGCAAGCCCTTACACCAACAAGGGTACCAACATCGTACAGCTTGCAAACTTTGGTGATTCCAGCATCAACATTCTGGTCTCCGCCTACCTGCTGACCAACGCCTACGCGGAATTTTTGCAGATGCAGAACGACCTGAACCTGAACATTATGGACATCATGCAGGCCGACGGTGTGGATTTTGCGTTCCCCTCCACCAGCGTGTATATCGAAAAGAACTGAGCAAACCTGTAAAGGGGCTGTTGCAAAATAGCGCCAACGAAAAGCGGAAAGCAAAAATCTCATCTTTTTCCCTCAAAAAGAGTAGAATTTTTCGGAACTGAAAATGCAAAAAGCTGAGCACCTGCTTTTTCACAGATGCTCAGCTTTTCTATACTCATTTTTTGAAATCTGCCTTTGAGGCCTCAACATTCTGCCCGTTTTGTACGGTGAATGCGGCGGCTATTTTCAATCAGTCAGCTCAAGACTGGCAGGCAGTGATCAGGCTCATCTTGTAGACCTCGTCGGCGTTGCAGCCACGGGACAGGTCGTTGATGGGAGCGTTCAGACCCTGCAGGATGGGGCCGTAAGCTGCATAACCACCCAGACGCTGAGCAATCTTATAGCCGATGTTGCCGGCCTCGATGCAGGGGAAGATGAAGGTGTTGGCCTGACCAGCCACCTTGCTGCCCTTGCACTTGACCTGTGCAACTTCGGGAGCAACGGCAGCGTCAAACTGCAGCTCACCGTCCACAGCCAACTCGGGATCCATTTCCTGAGCCTTGATCACAGCGTCATGGCTCAAAGCAACGGTGCCGCCCTTGCCGGAGCCCTTGGTGGAGAAGCTCAGCACAGCAACCTTCGGATCGATGCCGAACAACTTTGCGGTCTTAGCGGTCTCAATAGCAACCTCAGCAAGCTTTGCAGAAGCGGCGATCTTGACCTCGCCGGTAGCCTTATCAATGGTATCGGTATAGTCGATGTTAACAGCGCAGTCGCCCATGGCAATGCGCTTCAGGCCCTCTTCACCGCAGTCACGGTCCAGAATGAAGCAGGAGCTGACCAGATGTGCGCCCTTCTTGGTCTTGACCAGCTGCAGAGCGGGACGAATGGTGTCGGCAGTGGAGTAAGTAGCGCCGCCCAGCAGGCAATCAGCCTTGCCCATCTTCACCAGCATGGTGCCGAAGTAGTTGGACTTCTTCAGCAGAGCGGTGCACTCCTCAGCGGTCTGCTTGCCCTTGCGCAGCTCCACCATGGTGTTGACCATCTCATCAAAACCGGCATAGTTCTCGGGGTCGATGATCTCGGCAGCGGAAATATCAAAGTTACCGGCGGCAGCAGCAGCCTTGCACTCAGCCTCGTTGCCCACCATGACGACCTTCAGCACGCCCTCGGCCAGCAGCTTTGCAGCGGCCTCCAGAATGCGGGGATCATTGCCCTCGGTGAAAACGATCGTCTTGGGATTTGCCTTCAGCTGTGCTACCAGCGGTGCAAACATATCAGCCATTGTGATTACCTCCGAATTTACTTTCCAATATTCACATCCAGATATCTGTTGGACACAAGGATGCCTTTCTCTTTTATTCTAGCACATACGGCAAAAAGTTCAAGACAAAATTGGCTTTTTATGCTACAATTTTTGCCTCACGCATCATCGTTATTTTCCTGCCAAAGTAGTAAAACACGCCCTGCGTATTCCTTCACAATTTCCCGTAAACCACCTTCCACAAATTTCAATTATAAGCTATGCACTTTTCATTCACGATTTTTCTTTTTAAAAATGCAGAAAGTTCCAGTCAGTTCATGTATTTTTTACGTTAAAACGCAAAAAAGAGCCATCCTCCCGATTCTTCGAGAGAACAGCTCCATAGTATTGGCTTTATAAATATCAGATAGAAATGGTGTTACACACGTCGATCAGCACCGGGTCAAGCGTCTTGGTCATTTCAAGAGCTTCATCCACAGGGTAATCCACCAGCTTTTCGCCCTTCATGCCGACGATGCGGTTATACTTGCCCTGCTCCAGCAGGCACACGGCATGGTAGCCCATTGCAGAAGCGTTCACACGGTCACGCAGAGTGGGAGAACCACCGCGCTGGACATGGCCCAGAATGGTGGCGCGGGAGTCGATGCCGGTGCGTGCCTGAATCTCGTTTGCGATCTCCTGTGCATGGCCGACACCCTCGGCAACGATAATAATGAAGTGACGCTTGCCGGTCTTCTGAGTCTCAGCGATCTTATCCAGAATATCACGCTGCATGTCAAATTCCTTCTCCGGCAGTAGAACAGCCATAGCGCCGGAAGCAATTGCAACATTCAGAGCAATATAACCGGCGTTGCGGCCCATGACCTCGACCACACTGCAGCGGTCGTGGCTCTGGGTGGTATCGCGCAGCTTGTCGATCATCTCCAGCGCGGTATTCATGGCGGTATCGTAGCCAATGGTGTAATCGGTGCAGGAAATATCGTTGTCAATAGTGCCGGGCAGACCGATCATCGGAATGCCGCGGTGGGCCAGCTCACGAGCGCCGCGGTAAGAACCGTCGCCGCCAATAACCACCAGCGCATCAATGCCCAGTTCGCGGCACTTCTCTGCACCCTTGTCCTGACCTTCCTTGGTCTTGAATTCCAGACAGCGGGCGGTATACAGAATGGTACCGCCTGCAGAGATGATGTTCGACACACTGCGCAGGTTCATTTCAAAGCATTCGCCGTTCAGCAGGCCATTGTAGCCACGCTGAATGCCGATCATGCGGTAACCCTTATGCAGGCCGGTACGGACTACGGCGCGCACGGCAGCGTTCATGCCAGGAGCATCACCACCGCTCGTCAATACGCCAATCGTTTTGATCTGCTTTTCCATACGAGAGTTTCCCTCCAATTTGTTTCTTCATTTACCCAATGGTATCACAGCGTTCTCCGTTTTAACGCTGTCCAAAGCACTTCATTTGCCTTGAATCATTATAACACAAACGCCTTATTTTGGAAACAGCCATCCCGCCGGATTTGCGTTAAGATTCGTGCACGGAAATGTCATTTTGTTGCAATGTTGTCCGTTCCGACCAGCCTTTCCAGCTCTTTGAACAGCAGCGGATGGCCGGATGCGTACAGATGGCGCGGCACACGCAGATACTGCTTGGTATCGGTCAGATACAGGAGCACCGGCATGTCCCCATCAAAAATGCCAAGCAGATTGACCACCTTTGCATATTCCCTGCTGCTGCGGGAAGGCACACGGATATACAGCTTCTTTGCTGCCGTTTTCATCGGGTCCGGCCTGCCGTTATCCAGTCGGGCCGGATCGTAATTATCGATCGGGACGATGCTCTCTGCCAGCAGCTTGGAAGCTTCATCCTCCCGTACCGACAGTCTGCCATCGATCACGACGACTGCATTTTCGTGCAGTGAATCCCGGAAAGCATCCAGCACCTTTGGGAATACGATCACTTCCATGGTGCCGGTCAGGTCCTCTACGCTGGTAAAAGCCATCATGCTGTTGGACTTTGTGGTCATTATGCGGCTTTTTACCACCGCGCACACAATGCGCACTTTTTCTCCATCCTTCACATGGGCATCTTCCCCTGTAAGATCCTTGATGGTGTGGGATGCAATGCGTGCCGATTGTTCCCGGTAAGCATCCAGCGGATGACCGGACAGATACAGACCGCTGACTTCCTTTTCCTGCTGGAGCAGTTCCTTATGGCTGTACTCCGGCAGCTGCTTTATTTCATAGTTATCCTCGGAAGCACCGCTCTGTGCTTCCCCGCTCATCACCGAGAACAGATCCAGCTGTCCATCCAGATTGCGCCGAGAGTCGGTCTCAATGCTCTTCAGAATGCCCTCCACGGCCTCCACATGGCTGTGGCGGTTGTTGCCCAGATGATCGAATGCGCCGGCCTTGATGAGGCACTCCACTGCCCGGCGGTTCAGTTCATTGCCATGCATCCGCTTGCAGAAATCGTACAGGCTGGTGTAAGGCTTATTCTGCCGCCCCTTCACCACATTCTCGATCAGGTTGCGGCCCACATTTTTGACCGCATTCAGGCCAAAGCGGATCTGACCGCTTCCATCCGCCGTAAAGCCGCCGTTGGAAACATTCACATCCGGCGGCAGCACCTTGATGCCAAGGCGGGCACACTCGCCGGAATATTCAATGACCTTATCCGTGTTATCCAGCACACTGGTCAGCAAAGCCGCCATGAACTCACTGGGATAATGGCACTTGAGGTAGGCCGTCTGGAATGCCACATAGGCATAGCAGGCCGCATGGCTCTTATTGAACGCATATGAAGCGAAACTGGACATTTCATCGTAGATCTCATTGGCCACCTTCTCAGAGATGCCGTTTGCCACACAGCCGGGGCATTCGTTGCCGGGATCGGTGCAGCCGTACACAAAGTGCTCTCGCTCGGCCTCCATGACGGCATGTTTCTTTTTGCTCATGGCACGGCGGACATTGTCTGCCTGACCAAAAGAGAAACCTGCCAGCTCCCGGAAGATCTGCATGACCTGCTCCTGATAGACGATGCAGCCATTGGTCACATCCAGAATGTGGGCCAGCCGTGGGGTCTTATAGCTGATTTTGTCCGGCTCGTGGCGGTTGCGCAGGTAGGTGGGGATCGAATCCATGGGGCCGGGACGGTACAGGCTGATCAGAGCGATAATGTCTTCTAGGTTCTGCGGCTGCAGGCCCACAAGCACCTGCTTCATGCCGGAAGATTCCAGCTGGAACACACCCTCGGTGTCTCCCTCGCCCCAGCATCCTGTAGGTGTCCGGATCGTCGTAATCC
>ENA-OQJC01000310-OQJC01000310.1-human-gut-metagenome-genome-assembly--contig:-NODE-310-length-15022-cov-3.072642_pt1 | contig 15022 bp, 10 predicted proteins | sample MGYA00242600_ERZ504766 | MGnify/ENA primary metagenome ERZ504766 (study PRJEB26092, sample SAMD00036364) | human gut metagenome | host: Homo sapiens | study: EMG produced TPA metagenomics assembly of...
AAAACCTGCGCCGAATTGGGCTGGCAGATTGTGGAGCCGGAGGAAGGCAATCTGGCTTGCGGCGACGTGGGACGAGGCCGTATGGAAGAGCCGGCGCGCATCGAGGAAGTGGCCGCTCGGCTGCTGGCGGATGCGCAGGATGACCAGGCTTCCTCATCTTCCCCGCTCAAGGGCTTGCGCGTGCTGGTCACTGCCGGGCCAACGCAGGAACCGCTAGACCCGGTCCGCTATCTGACGAACCATTCCACCGGCAAGATGGGGTATGCGATTGCCTCGGCCGCAGCCGAATTTGGTGCCGACGTAACGTTGGTCTCCGGTCCAGTCGCCTTGACCGCGCCCGATGCGGTGGATGTGGTGCGCGTCATGACCGCGCAGGATATGTTCGATGCGGTGGCCGACGCCTTCCCGGCGGCGGATATCACGATTATGGCCGCCGCCGTGGGCGATTTTCGCGTGGCCGAGATTGCGCCGGAGAAAATCAAGAAGGCCGGCCGCAGCAGCATCACCGTGGAGCTGGTTTCCAACCCGGATATTCTGGCGTGGGCCGGCGAACGCAAGCGCGACGACGGCTCGCAGATCCTGTGCGGATTCGCGATGGAGACCGAGCATCTGATTCGTAATGCGAAGAAGAAGCTGACGTCCAAGCATTGCGACATGCTGGTGGCCAACAATCTGTGCGACGCCGGTGCCGGGTTCGGCACCGACACCAACGTTGTCACCGTGCTCACGTCCGGAGCGGAGGATGCCGGCACCCCGAAGATCGAGCATTGGGACAAGATGGACAAAACCGTGCTTGCGCAACGACTGTTGCTGCGGCTCGCAGCGTTGCGTTCCGGCGGCGCGAGCAATGTCGATGACGAGAACAAGGAGGCCTGACCCATGCTGATGGCGGTCGATATCGGCAATACGAATATCGTGATCGGTTTTCTGGAGGGCGACCGCATCGTCGGCTCCTACCGCATCACCACCAAGGCGACGCACACCTCAGACGAATACGGTCTGATGATCACGCAGTTCCTGGCTTTGAGCGATTACACGGCCGACGATGTGGACGATGTGATCGTCTGCTCGGTGGTGCCGAAGGTGATGTATTCCTTCCGCGCCTCGCTGATCAAATTCCTCGGATTGGAACCGATGGTGGTGGGCCCTGGCGTCAAGACCGGCATGAACATTCGTCTCGACGACCCCAAAACCTTGGGCTCTGACTGCATCGCCGACTGCGCCGGCGCCTACCACACCTATGGCGGCCCGGTGCTGGTGGCCGACTTCGGCACCGCCACCACGTTCAACTATGTGGACGGTTCCGGCACGATTCGCTCCGGCTTCATCACCACGGGCATCCGCACCGGGGCCGAGGCGTTGTGGGGGCAGACCGCCCAGCTGCCGGAAGTGGAGATCACGCAACCGCAGTCGATTCTGGCCACCAATACGCGCACTGCTATGCAGGCCGGACTGTATTACACGTTCCTCGGTGGCATTGAGCGCACGATTCAGCAGTTCCGCAAGGAAATCGATGAGCCGTTCCAAGTGGTAGCCACGGGAGGGCTCAGCCGCATTTTCAAGAACGACACCGACATGATCGACGTCTACGATTCAGACCTGATCTTCAAAGGCATGGCATACATCTACTCGCGCAATGTGAAGTAACGCGGTGTGCGGGCATCGGCCGCGCATAGCGCAGTCGATTCCGTCCCTCCCGAAAAACCTACTCAAAACCCTACTTAATCGTAAAGCCCTGATTGAGGCCGTATTCTCGGAGGTCTTTCTGCCATTGGGCCAGGCCGTCGGAGAGACTGACTTTCTTGCCGGGCTTCTCCAACGGTTCGAGCGGGTTGCCTTCCTCGTCCTTCATGCCCATCTCAATGGCTTCCTGTCGCTGCTGATAGGCGTGGAAACTGCCGGACCACTCGTATGCCTGGCCCACCGTCGATTTGAAGTCACTGCGCGCATACACTTCGAATGGCAGATACTGGTATCCGACCGACACATCCTCGGCGGCCTCCGACAGTACCCGGTTGAACTTCTGCCCGCCGAAATACGGGATTTCAATGCCACGGTCATTGGTAATCGTGGTTTTATCCAGAAAATCAGCGGAATTCAGGGTGGCGTAATCGGCCGGAAAGGCACCGCCGTCTACACGCGCGCTAATGCCTTGGGCGTCATGCGCCACAAAGTCCACGAAACGATAGGCCGCATCCGGCTTACGGGTCAATTGCAGTACGGTCAGTGCCGACCCGCCGCTTTCGGCGTTGGTGGGCTGGCCATCATAGGTGGGCATGGGAGCCACGCGCCACAGACCGGCCGCGCCCGGCACATTGGACAGCAGCAGCGACGGCATCCAAGCCCCAGAGAACACGGAGGCGATGGTGCCGGTGCCCACTCTGCTTTTCCACCGATCCGACCATGTGGCGGAGGTGGTGTCAACAAGCCCCTCATCGATCATTTTCTGCCAGAATTCGGTGAACCGTTGGGTGCCGGCATCCTCATCCAAATCGATGGTCACGGTTTTGCCGTCGGCCGACGTGTGGAACGGCTGGCCGCCGGCGAGCCAGACCATCGCGTCATAGAAACTGCCGTCGCCCGAGTCGGCGACGATATACGCGCCGATCTCCTTGAGCTTTTCGGCGGCCTCGTAATAGTCATCCCAAGTCTTGATCTTGGTGGCGTCCACGCCGGCTTGGCGGAACACGTCTTCGTTGTAGAAGAAGCCCATCGGGCCCGAATCCATGGGCAGTCCATAGGTACGGCCGGCGAGCTGCACGGACGACCATGTGCCGAGGGTAAAGAAGTTGGAATAATCCGAGCCGATTTTGTCGGTCAGATCAAGCAATTGGCCGGAGACCGCGTACTGCAACAGTGCATAGTATTCGATTTGAGCCACGTCCGGCGTGCCGTAACCGTCCTGAATGGCGGTATTAAGATTGCCATAGCCGGAGATATTGGTCCATTTCACGCGGATGTCCGGATTGGCTTTTTCGAAACGGCGGATGACCTCGCCCATGCTCGGTTCCCAGCTCCATACGCTGATCTCCGTACGGTTATCGGTGGTGGACTGCCCGCACGAGGCCAAGGATACGGAAAGGATGGCAGTCACTGCTATGGTTGCCATTCTTTTGATTCGCTGTCCGATCACTCGCATGGTGACGAGTGTACTAGGCGGGGCTTAAAACGGTAAAAGCCCCGTGACGGGATTCGTCACGGGGCTTTGTGTATCAGGTGAGATTAGCTAGGCAGTCTCAGCGAGGGTTCAAGGCTTACTTCACGGTGAAGCCCTGATCCTTGCCGTAATCCTGCAGTGCCTTCTGCCAAGCGGCGATACCGTCAGTCAGCTTCTGGTCGCCGGTGTAGGACTTGCCAAGGTAGTCGCCGAAGATGGTGCGGGCCTTGACCTCGTAGGGCAGGAACTGGTAGTCGGAGGACACGTTCTCAGCAGCCTGAGCCAGAACCTCGTTGTACTTCTGACCACCGAAGTAGTCAACGTCCTCGCCATCGGCGTTCTTCACAGTGGTGGTGTTCTTGAAGGAGTCGGACTCCATGGAGGCCTTGTCAGCCGGGAATGCACCGCCGGCCACACGGGTGGCCACGCCGTCGCCGTGGTTGGCGTACTCGATGAACTGGTAAGCAGCGTCAGCCTTCTTGGTGGAGGCGAGCACAGCCAGCGAAGAACCACCATTCTCGGAGTTGGTGGTGGAGCCGTCAGCGGTCGGCATCTGGGTCACACGCCACTTGCCAGCGCCGTCAGCAGCGGAGTTGGCCAGGTTGGCAGGCATCCAAGCGCCAGTGAACAGGGAGGCGATGGTGCCGTCGACCATGCCCTTGAACCAGTCCTCAGACCAGCCAGCGGTCTTGGTGTCGAGCAGGCCCTCGTCCAGCAGCTTCTGCCAGAAGTCGGTGAAGGTCTTGACGCCCTTGTCCTCGGTCAGGTTGACGGTGACTTCGGAACCATCGGAAGAGGTCTGGAACGGCTTTGCACCGGCCAGCCAGGTCATGGAGTCGAAGAAGCCGGCGTCACCGGTGTCGGAGGTGATGTAGTAGTTGTCGCCCAGAGCGTGAATCTTCTTGGCGGCGTCGTAGTACTGATCCCAGGTCTTGATCTGCTCGGCGTCAACACCGGCCTTGTCGAAGACCTCCTTGTTGTAGAAGAAGGCCATTGGGCCGGAATCCATCGGCAGGCCGTAGACCTTGCCGGCGAACTGCACGGAAGCCCACGGGCCAGGGGTGTAGAAGTCGGAGTAGCCGGAGGTCTTGTCGGTGATGTCCAGCAGGTTGCCCTTGATGGCGTACTGCGGGATGGCGTAGTACTCAACCTGAGCGACGTCCGGAGCACCGGAGCCAGCCTCGATGGCGTTATCAAGCTGGGTGTATTCCTTGGTGTTGGTGCCGACGTTCTTGAGATCGACCTTGATGCCGGTCTTCTTGGTGAAGTCCTTGGCAACCTGGGTCAGCGTGGGCTCCCAAGCCCACACGGTGATTTCGGTAACGTCCTTATCTTGAGCCGGCTTGCCACTGGCGGTGTCGGAACCGCAGGCGGCAACGGAACCCAGCATGGCAACCGCACCGGTAAGTGCAATGGCCTTCTTAGCAACGGTGAACTTCATCGTTCTGTTCTCCTTCCTTGGATCGCCTTTCGGCGGTCTGCAGTGATTGTCACCACAACAGCATGGCAACTCTCCTCGTCGTCATGCTATCGTGAACCATCACTCTATGGTTCAGTAGTCACAAAACGGCTTTGTTTCGCCACTTTGTAGCTATGGTTGCGATAACATCTTTTATTATACACATTCTTCGGCAACACGCCATCTTGGTATCGCAATCCGCGCGCCACTGCTCCCATGGCATAAGAAAATCGGGCGCTCCGAAGAGTGCCCGATCCTGTTATCGCAACCTCCCGCTACAGAAACCACAGGAGGAAGTCTGCTGTGATTGCCGTTACTTCACCTGGTAGCCCTGCTGCTTGGCGTAATCCTGCAGGTCCTTCTGCCAGGAAGCCACGGCATCGGAGAGCGTGGTCTTGCCGGTGTAGGCATCGCCGGCGTAGTCGCCGAACTTGCCGCGAGCGTAGACCTCGAAGGGCAGGAACTTGTAGCCGGTGGACACATTGGCTGCGGCCTTGGCCAGCTCCTCGTTGAACTTCTGCCCGCCGAAGTACTCGTGGGCCTTGCCGTCGGAGTCGGTCAGGGAGGTCATGTTGAGGAAGTCGTCGGACTTGAGGGTGTCGTTGTCGGCCGGGAAGGCGCCGCCGTCAACACGGGTCTTGATGCCCTCGGCGTCGTGGCAGGCGTATTCCATGAACTTGTAGGCGGCGGCGACCTTGTCCTTGTCGTCGGACTTCACGATGGCCAGCGAGGAACCACCGTTCTCGGAGTTGGTCTCGGAGCCGTCTGCGGTCGGCATCTGGGCGATGCGCCACTTGCCGTCACCGTTCGGAGCGCCGGAAAGCAGGTTGTACGGCATCCAAGCGCCGGTCAGCAGGGATGCGATGGAGCCGTCATCCAGACCCTTGTTCCAATCGTCGGTCCAGCCGACGGTCTTGGTGTCGATGAGGTCTTCGTCGATCATCTTCTGCCAGAAGTCGGTGAAGGTCTTGACGTTCTTGTCACCGGTCAGGTTGATGGTCACGGTCTCGCCGTCCTTGGAGGTCTCGAACGGGGTCGCGCCGGCCAGCCAGGTCATGGAGTCGAAGAAGCCGGCGTCACCGGAATCGGAGGTGATGTAGGAGTCCACGGCGCGAATCTTCTTGGCAGCCTCGTAGAAGTCGTCCCACGTGCGCACCTGGGTCGGATCGACGCCGGCCTTGTCGAAGACGCCCTTGTTGTAGAACCAGGCCATCGGGCCGGAATCCATCGGCAGGGCGTAGACGCCGTCATTGATGTTCACCGAGGACCACGTGCCCGGGGTGTAGAAGTCCTTGAAATCGGAGGCACCGAGATCGGAAAGGTTCTCGAGGTGGCCGCGAATCACGTATTCGGGCAGTGCGTAGTATTCGATCTGGGCGATGTCCGGAGCACCGGAGCCTGCCTCGATGGCGTTGGACAGTGCGTTGTACTCGTCCTTGTTGGTGCCGGCGTTGGTCACCTTCACCTTAATGTTCGGGTTCTTGGCCTCGAATCCCTTGACCGTACGAGGCAGTGTGGAATCCCAGGACCACACGGTCAGCTCGACCTTCTTATCAGAGGAGCCGGTGCTTCCGCCATCCCCGGCAGAAGTGGAACCGCAGGCAGCTACAGAGGAGAGCATGGCCACAGCACCAATCAGGGCAATCGTCTTCTTGCCGAACTTCATCGTTCTTTCCTTCCTTGTTATGGGAAACGACGGGACTTGGCGTTTTGTTCCAAGCCTTGTATCGTTTCAAAGAAACGGTACCACATGTTTTATGTTTACGCAAACACGACACGTCGCACCATAGTGACTAACCACAAACCGAAACCATAGTGACTAACCGCAAACCGAAGGAGATGCATCCCGCTCATGACCACTCACAACAGCCAGTATTCCGCCGAAACCACCCATCCCGACAAGCAGGAAAGCAGCCCGGTGCCGACCGCCGCCGGCACCACGGCCAGTAACGTCTCCACAACTGGCAACGCAACCACGCCGGACGCCAGCATCGCCCTCAACGCCGACGCCACTCCGGTAGCCGACGTTCCCCCGCGTCTGTTCGGCTCATTCGTAGAACATCTGGGCCGCTGCGTCTACGGCGGCATCTACGAGCCCAGCCATCCCACCGCCGACGAAAACGGCTTCCGCCAAGACGTGCTTGACCTGGTCAAGGAGCTGGGCGTCACCTGCGTGCGCTACCCCGGCGGCAATTTCGTATCCAACTACAACTGGGAAGACGGCATCGGCCCACGCGAGAATCGCCCCGTGCGCCGCGACCTGGCCTGGCATTGCACCGAAACCAACGAGATGGGCATCGACGACTTCTACCGCTGGAGCCAGAAAGCCGGCACCGAAATCATGCTTGCCGTCAACATGGGCACCCGGGGGCTGAAAGCCGCGCTCGACGAGCTCGAGTACGTCAACGGCGCGCCCGGCACCGCTTGGGCGGATCAGCGCGTGGCCAACGGCATCGAGGAGCCGATGGATATCAAGATGTGGTGCATCGGCAACGAAATGGACGGCCCGTGGCAGGTGGGCCACATGAGCCCGGAAGAATATGCCGGCGCGGTGGATAAGGTGGCCCACGCCATGAAGCTCGCCGAGTCCGGTCTCGAACTCGTGGCCTGCGGTTCCTCGGGTGCCTATATGCCGACCTTCGGCACGTGGGAGAAGACCGTGCTCACCAAGGCTTACGAGAATCTCGACTTCGTCTCCTGCCATGCCTACTACTTCGACCGCGGCCATAAAACCCGGACCGCCGCCTCCATGCAGGACTTCCTGGCCTCTTCCGAAGACATGACCAAGTTCATCGCCACCGTCTCGGACGCGGCCGATCAGGCGCGAGAAGCCAACAACGGCACCAAAGACATCGCCCTGTCCTTCGACGAATGGGGCGTATGGTATTCGGACAAGTGGAACGAGCAGGAAGACCAGTGGAAGGCGGAGGCCGCGCAGGGTTTGCACCACGAGCCATGGCCTAAGTCTCCGCATTTGCTGGAAGACATCTACACCGCGGCCGACGCGGTGGTCGAAGGTTCCCTGATGATCACCCTGCTCAAGCACTGCGATCGCGTGCGTTCCGCCTCGCGCGCCCAGCTGGTCAACGTCATCGCCCCCATCATGGCCGAGGAACACGGCCCGGCATGGCGGCAGACCACGTTCTACCCGTTCGCCGAAGCCGCCCTTCACGCGCGCGGCCAGGCCTACGCTCCGGCCATCAGCTCCCCCACCATCCATACCGAGGCATACGGCGACGTGCCGGCCATCGACGCGGTAGTCACGTGGGATGAACAGGCCCGCACCGGTCTGCTGCTTGCCGTCAACCGCGACGCCAACACCCCGCACACGCTCACCATCGACCTTTCCGGGCTGCCCGGCCTGCCCGGTCTCGGCACGCTCGCGCTCAGCAAGGCGCAACTGTTGCATGAGGACGATCCGTACCGCACCAACACCGCCGAAGCGCCCGAAGCCGTCACGCCGCAACCGCTCGACATTGCAATGAACGCCACCGGCACCTGCACGGCAACGCTTCCCGCCATCTCCTGGATCAGCGTGGAATTCCACGGCTAAAAGACGGAGAGTCACGCCCGTACCAAGTACAGTCAAGTCCAATACGACCAGGGCCCGTCAATCACCATACGATTGACGGGCCTTGTCATTCACTTCGGATATTTCGAACCACGGATTCATCAGGCGCAGGCCAACGCCGGCGAGGACTCGCGCAGGGAGAGGCTATAGGGGGCCTCGATGGTTTGGGCAGGAGCGCGACTGCCGGATTCGACCTGTTGGATGATGGATTCGACGGCCAGTCGGGCGATGGCTTCCCTGCCGGGGTTAACGGTGGAAAGAGACGGCACCATGTAGGCCGATTCCTCCACGTCATCGAAGCCGATGACGCGAACATCATCCGGCACGGCAACGCCGCGTTCGCGCAGTTCACGCAGCACGCCCCACGCCAGCAAGTCATTCAAAGCGAACACGGCATCGAATTGCAGGCCACTCTCCAGCATGGTGTCCACCGCGGCCAAACCGTCGGCGCTCCCCCAGCCTTGGGTTTCGATAAGCAGACTGTCATCACAGGGGATGTCGCGCGCGGCCAGCGCCTCACGATATCCGTGGGTGCGGATGGAGCCCGACGAGAAATCGTGCTCGGGGTGGGGCACGGCACCGACTACGGCGATGCGGCGGCAACCGGCATCAAGCAGGTGATAAGTCGCGGCGGCGGCCCCTTCGCGATTGCGAATCACCACGTGCGGCGCGTTGACGCCGAACAAACGTTCACCCAACAGCACGAGCGGGTAATCGCCATCCAAAGCCGCGATATCGTCAACCGTCATCATCAGAGGGCTTAAGATGAGCCCGTCCGCGCTGTGCGTGCCCATCGATGCGATGCTTTCCAGCTCGCGGGCACGATTGTTAGTGGTGGATTCCACGATGACGCCGTAGCCATGTTGCCGGGCCTCGGCCAGAATATCCTCGGCGAGTTCGGAGAAATACACCTGCCGCAGATCGGGAATGACCAGCTTGAGCAACCGGGTACGCCCGGAACGCAGGTTTCTGGCCGACGAGTTGACTTTGTATCCGAGCCTGTCGATGGCTTCCGCAATACGCGCGGCCATCGCCTCGCTCATATATGGCTGTTTGTTCAGAAAATTAGACACCGAGGCTACCGAAACACCGGCCTCATGGGCCACGTCCGCCATCGTCACTCTGTTTTTGCCTCGCACGGTGACCACCCTACCCGACTTTGCTGGAGATACGAAAACGACTCCCCTGCTACGATGAGCAGCAAGGGAGCCGTTGGGTAATTAGGCGCTATGCGCGGTTTTACAGCTTGACGACAAGTACGCCGTTGGGCTGGATGGCGGCCGTGTGCTCGGACTCGTTGACCTGGGCCAGCGAGGCGACCAGCGGTTCGCCTTCCACGTCCACGACCGCAACATCGTGGGTGCGGTTGAACAGGAACACGAAGTGGTTCTCGCCAGTTTCGTCCGCACGCTCGACGCGCAGCACTTCACCGCGATCGTCCTCAGCCGAAGTCTCGATGCCGAGTTCCTCCAGCAGCACGGGCAGGCTCTTGGCCAAACCCTCACGGCCGAGACGGGCACCGACGTATGCGGCCTTGCCGTCGCCGAAGTCGTTGACGGTGATGGCGGGAGCGCCGTCGAAACCGGTCCACTTATCTGCCTTGAAGGAGGCGACCACGTGAGCGGTATCGGCCACGGAGGTGATCACGTCGGCGAAATCGTGCGCCACGGTTCCGTTGTCCAAGTCAAGGTGGTCCATGGCACCGGGGAAGTCGTTACCCATCGGGGCGAATTCCTCAACGCGCACACCCACCACGTCACGGATGGAACCGGGGTAGCCACCCAGCCAGACGTGATCCTTGTCGTCCACCAGACCGGTGTAGTAGGTCACGAACAGCTTGCCGCCGTTCGCCACATACTCGCGCACGCGGCGCGTGGTCTCTTCAGACAGGATGGTCAGGCTCGGCAGCACGACGGCTTCGTACTCGTCCCAAGGGCCGCGAACCGGCACCACGTCTGCGGTCAGACCGTTGTCCGCCAGCGCGCGGAACCACGCGAGCGGCTCGGTCCAATGGCGCACCTCCTGAGTAGGCGTGGCGGTGTGTTCCGTAGCCCACTGGGACTCGTAATCGAAAGACGACGGCGACCTTGGACTTGACCAGCTTGGTGCTCAGCAGGCCCTCGTCAGCAAGCTTGTTGAGGTCGGCACCCAGCTCGCACACATCGCGGAAGATCTGGGAGTCGGGGCCCGCGTGAGGAACCATCGAAGAGTGCCACTTCTCGGCACCGGCCTTGGACTGGCGCCACTGGAAGTAGCAGATGGCGTCGGAGCCCATGGCCAAGTGGGCCAGGGAGTCGCGCACCAATTCGCCGGGCTCGACGCGATAGTTGATCGGGCGCCAATTGACGGCGGAGCTGGAGTGCTCCATGAGGAACCACGGATTCTTGCGGGCGATGCCGTCACATAGGGAGGCCGAGTAAGCCAGCTCGTCGAAGTGAGCTTCGCCAGGCGTGAAGTAGTGATCGTTGGACACGAAGTCCACGTCGTAACCCCACTTGTCGTAATCGATGCCGGCACCGCCGGCGGAGACCATGAAGTTGGTGGTCTGCGGCTTGGGGGCGATCTCGAGCAGGGCGTCGCGCTCGGCCTTGTAAAAGTCGAGCAGGGCGTCGGAGCTGAAGCGCTTCCAGTCAAGCAGTTTGCCCGGATTCATGAAGTTGCCATCGCCGATGAAGCGCGGCGGGATGATCTCGGAGAAATTGTTCATGCGCTGCGCCCAGAAGGCGGTGCCCCAGGCGTCGTTGACGGCATCGATGGTGCCGTACTTCTTCTCGCACCACTTCTGGAAGGCGCGCTCGGCGTCTTCGGAATAGTCGAAGCGGTTGTGGCAGCCGTACTCGTTGCTCACATGCCAAGAGACCACATAGGGGTTGTCCTTGTAGTGCTCGGCCATCTTGCGGCACAGGTTGAGCGCGTAGTCAAGGAAGACCGGGCTGGTGGCGCGCCAGTGCTGGCGGGCACCGGGCTGGCAGACGTCGCCGCGGTAGTCGACCCAGAGGATCTCCGGGTGGGCCTGGGTCATCCACATCGGCGGGGATGCGGTGCCGGAGGCGAGATCGACGGCGATGCCGGCCTTGCCGAGCTTGTCGATGACGCGATCGAGCCAATCGAAGTCGTACACGCCTTCTTCGGGCTCAAGCTTGGCCCAGGAGAAGATGGCTACGGAGACGAGGTTGACGCCGGCCTGCTGCATAAGCTCGATGTCTTCGTCCCAGACTTCCTCCGGCCACTGGTCGGGGTTGTAGTCGCCGCCGTACCAGATGCGGGGCTCGTTGCCCGCAAGAGGCTGCGGCCACTTGAACTCTTTACGTTCCATGATGATTCAGTTCCTTTATTGAATTTTATCGATAATCTGCGTCTACGGGAATAAATTCCTCACGTTGCACAGACACACAAGGAGGCACCTGCACAATTCTCAACAATGCGAATATCTGCATAGGTGCCTCCTTCTGTTAGTGGTTATGCCTTTATCTCGGCTCCCTCCACCAGAAGGGAGCCAAAGTACGCTCACTCCTTGACGGCGCCTGCGGCGAGGCCGGACTGCCAGTACTTCTGCAGGCACAGGAACGCGATCACCAGGGGGATGATCGTGATCAGGGAGCCCGTGATCACCAGGTTCTGGATCGCCTGGCCGCCCGCGGTCGAGGCCTGGTCCTTCCACTGGTTCAGGCCGATGGTCAGCGGGTACCAGTCCGCGTCCTTGAGCATGATCAACGGCAGGAAGTAGTTGTTCCACGTCGCCACGATCGTGAACAGGGCCGTCGTCACGATGCCCGGAGCCAACAACGGGAGGCTGATCTGCCAGAACGTGCGGAACTCGGAGGCGCCGTCCACGCGGGCGGCCTCCAGCAGCTCCTGGGGCACGGCCTGCTCGCTGAAGATCCACATCAGGTACAAACCGAACGGGCTGATCAGCGACGGGATGATCATGGCCCACGGGGTGTTCGTCAAACCCAATTTGGCGAACAGGAGGAACTGGGGGACCGCCAAAGCGATGCCCGGCACGCTGATCGCGCCGATGATGACCACGAACACCGCGTTGCGGCCCGGGAAGCGGAACTTCGCCAATGCGTAGCCGCCCATGATCGCCAGGAGGGTCGCGCCGCCGGCGCCGACCACCACGTACAGGATCGTGTTGAACAGCCAGCGCGCGAAGATCCCGTCCTGATAGGAGAACACGGTCGCGATGTTGTCGAACAAAGCGAACGTCTTGCCGAACCCCAGGCCGAACGTGCTCGTGAAGTCGGCCTGTGTCTTCGTCGCGTTGATCAGCAGGTACACGAACGGGAACAGGCAGTACACGGCGAAGACCGCGCACAGGACGGTCAACAACGTGGAACGCCTCGGGTTGTTCACGTTCGCGAACCCGGCCTTCGCGCTGCGCTTGCGTTCGGCGGCCTCGTCGGCGGCGATCCTCTTCTGGCGGGCCTTCTCCGCCTTCCTGGCGGCCTTCTCCTGGGCCTTGAGCTCGGCGTCGGTCAGGCGACCGGCGGCCGAAGTCGTTGCTGCACTCATCACATACGCTCCTTCACGATCATCATCGATTCCTCAACACGAACAGCGGTCATCGTCACTTCATCTGCTCCTTCAGGCTGTTCAACTGGACGATGTAGGCGATGGCCATGGTGATCACGGCCATCACGATCGCCAACGCGGCCGCGTAGTTCGACTGGTTGCCGGAGAAGCTCAGGTTGTACGCGTACATGTTCGGCGTGTAATACGTCGTGATCGCATTACCAGGAACCATGTTCTGCAAAATGCTCGGCTCGTTGAACAGCTGGAACGAGCCGATGATGCTGAAGATCACCGTGATCGCCAGGCTGCCGCGCAATTCGGGAAGCTTGATGCTCTTCACGATCTGCCACTCCGACGCGCCGTCGATGCTCGCCGCCTCATACAGGGAATGCGGGATGGTCGACAGCGAGCTGTAGAAGATCAGCATGTTGTAGCCCGTGAACTCCCACGTCACGATGTTCCCGATGCTGGCCAACAACACGGAAGGGGCGAGCACGTCGATGTCCGTGCCCAGGAAATCGTTCAACGAACCCACCAGGCCGTACTTCGCGCCGTACACGAAACCCCAGATCAAAGTCGACACCACAGCCGGCACCGCGTAGGGCAGGAAGGTGGAGATGCGGAAGAACTTCGTGCCATGCAACTTCATCGAATCCAGCGCCAACGCCATCAAAGCCGACAGGCACAGCATGATCGGCACCTGCACGCACGTGAACAAAGCCACACGACCAACACTGCTCCAGAACTGGCCATCGCCCAACAGGCGCACGTAGTTCTCGAAGCCCACGAACTTGGTGCCGCCGATCATCTGCTTCTTGAAGAACGAAATATAGACGGCATACACGATCGGCACGATGAACACGAACACGAACACCACCGCAAAAGGCCACATGAACTTCCATCCACGCCAATCGGCCTTGTGCTTATTCACACGAGCCTTGCCCGAATGCACGGGCGCAGCTGCGATATCGGCTGAAGCCATTTCCAACCCCTCTCCTTCGAAGGTTGACCAAAATGTTTGCGTTATCATCATAACACTATCTGTAACATTGTCCAATCGTGTTGAGTACCGTGTTGAATTAAGGGTTTCTCAGTCACTCTGCTACAATGGTCACGAAAACAACGATGTTATCGTTAACGTAAGCGGCCTAAGATAAGCGCTGCAAACGAAACACCGACATTAATGAGTCAAGCGAGGGTGAAATGTCGAGGCCAACACAGGTGTCCATGCAAGACGTAGCGAAAGCCGCCGACGTTTCGCCACAGACAGTGTCCCGCGTGGCGAATGGCAGCGATGCGGTGAAACCCGAAACACGCCAGCGTGTCGAAGCTGCAATGGAGCGCCTTGGATATCGTCCGAATTATGCGGCCCGAGCCCTAAAGCACGGCCGCTTCCAGGATATCGGCGTGGTGATGTTCAACACCGCCACGTTCGGCAACGCCCGCATCCTTGATTCTATTGTGGCCAACGCGGCCGATGACGATTATTCAGTCACCATCCAGACCATGCGCCACGGTGCGGAACGCACGCTTTCCGCCGCCATCGATCGCATGCAGCGTCAGCCGGTGGATGGTGTCATCGTAGTGCTGGAGGAACGCATCTCCGATTTCGTCGGATACAAGCCTCCGCGAGAATTTCCAGTCGTGCTCATCTGCGAATCCGCCGCCGACCACTGCCCCACCGTTGACGCCGACCAGTATGGCTGCTCGACCGCTATCGTCGATTACCTGATGAGCAAGGGGCACAAGACCGTCTACCACATTGCCGGACCGTCCACCTCGCGCGCCGCCGAAAGCCGCGCCCGCGGTTGGCGAGAAGCGTTGGAACAAATGGGAGCACGCGTACCGAGCATGTATATCGGCGATTGGTGCGCGGATTCAGGCTACCAGGCCGGCGTGGCGTTGGCCCACGACCCCGACTGCACGGCCATCTACGCCGCCAACGACCAGATGGCGTACGGCGCAATGCTCGGGTTGCAGTCAGTGGGCAAGCGTGTGCCCGAGGATGTCAGCATCGTGGGCGTCGATGATTCGCTGGTCGATATGGTCCCGCGCTTGAACCTGACGACCATGAAGCTGCGCTTTGACGACATTGGCGCCACCGCCTTCTCCATGGTCCGCCGTCAATGCGAAGGCGAGAAGATACCGGTCGGCGTCAAAACCGTATCCCGCGGAACTGATTGAACGCGGTTCCGTGCTCGACATCAGCTGACGAGCGGCATGCGCTGGCATCCACTGGTACCTGCCAGTGATCCACCTGCCAGTGATTCATAGGCAACGCCAGGGCATTAGTCAGACCGACATGGCCCAACGGCTGGGC
>ENA-OQJC01000311-OQJC01000311.1-human-gut-metagenome-genome-assembly--contig:-NODE-311-length-15015-cov-3.886217_pt1 | contig 15015 bp, 15 predicted proteins | sample MGYA00242600_ERZ504766 | MGnify/ENA primary metagenome ERZ504766 (study PRJEB26092, sample SAMD00036364) | human gut metagenome | host: Homo sapiens | study: EMG produced TPA metagenomics assembly of...
CCATCAAATCAGTTTTTTCCAAGAAGTTACTCCTATTATAACAGAAATAAGCGTTTTGAGCTTATAAAACTCTTAGAAAATCAAGAACTTTTAAATGAGTGTGGAATTTACTTCTGCACTGGAATTTTACTTTTTCAAGTTAGCAATGAAATAATTGAGAGAATTACATAATTCATAGTCATTGATTTTACTGATCGTTTCAGGACATATAAAAAACATATATTTTTAGTTTTAGTTTTCAAAAGAAGCTTGCACAGAAATGTGGAGGCTCTTTTTATGTGAAATAATTAGAGGCTTCCACTATTATGCCAGAAGCCTCTAATTTTTAAGCTGTTTTGGAGATTTTTGCGGTTTCAGCTACTTTTTTCTGGAATTTTTTCGGCTTATGGACTGGTTTTGGAGCTGTTTTGGGAATTTTTGCGGTTTCAGCTACTTTTTCACGCGATTTTTTCCGGCTTATGGGCTGAGTTTGAGTAGCTGTTTTGGAGATTTTTGCGGTTTCAGCTACTTTTCTCGTATTTTTTCCGCCTTATGGGCTGAATTTTGGGAGCTGTTTTAAAAGTTTTATGGATTATAGCTCCTCAAGACCTGCCCACTATGCTATCAACCTAGGGCTATTGTACATTATGCTATGCAAATAGAGCAATTATCAGATATAAAGGCATTGGTTATGCGTCTCAAATCTGACCCGGTTACCGGTTCTAAGACGCAGTCTTGGTTACGATTATGTCGAAAAATCAAAGATAATTCAAGGTTTATTACAGCACCATTCAGAGAAACAAAAGCATTTGAAAAACTATATAATCAACGAACCAGCGTAGAGCGTACGTTCGGGGATTTAAAAGATAATTACAACCTTGATAACATCCGGGTTGCAAAAATGGCAAGGGCAAAAGTCTTTATGGATTTATCTTGTATTGCCCTTATTGCATCAAGACTACCAGATGCAGCCAGCAAGGAAAAAACCACAAAAATAGTACAAATTTATCATTACAAAAATTCTGATATAAAAAGAGCGATATTAAACAAAAACCAACTAAATTAAACCTAAAACCATGTCGTATTTTGTCGAAAACTGCTAATCACCTATCAAAATTAAAAATTCTAATAGAAATCTTCAAAATACAAGCGCGTAACGCGCCTAGAATATTGATATATTATATGGAAAAATGAATCCACCAACAAAAACAAAGAGGGAAATTTCGCAAAGACGACAAAATTTCAAAAGAAAGACAAAAAAAGAAGTTCTACGAAAAATAAAGTCGATGGAGGGATGAAATATTTGGGAAGAATTTATTATGAACAGAAAGGACTTATTAACCTCGATGATATCGTAGATATATTTATTGAGGTGGGAAATATACACAATTACCTGGAAAATGCAGCCTTGCGGATTTTGCTTTTTGGCAATCCTGAGCTGAATTTTTATCAGTGCCGATTATTAGTATTGAAGTACGGAGAATCACTTTCACAGGATGATTTGCACGGGCGGATGGTATTTATGAGAATGATACAGCTGCTGGAAGCCAACACAGTTTAAAATAAAATGAGAATTTCTTTTTGACCGGGCAACCGGTCTTTCTTTTTGCACAAATGGTGTTATAATTTTGGAAAAATTATGTTGATTACTCATAGCTTTAAAAAAGAAGCATTGCATTGTGTTTAATTAAACCAAAGCATGATAATTCAATCAAAGAAAAGAGGACAAAAATGAACATCGTAGTACTTGCCGGAGGGCTCAGCACAGAGAGAGATGTTTCCTTCAAGACAGGAAGCATGGTAGCTAAGGCACTCAAAGAGAACGGCCACAAAGTTATATTATTGGATGTATTTATGGGATATAGTGACAGGGAGGAGGACCTGACAGGTATATTTGACCGCGCGGACGAGATAAGCGTGCAGGTCAGCGATATTCCGACAGAGGCACCTGACCTCGCAAAGGTAAAGGCTTCCAGAAAGGACCAGTCACCTTGCTTCTTCGGACCAAATGTCATCAAGATGTGTCAGATGGCAGACATTGTTTTCATGGCACTCCACGGAGAAAACGGAGAGAACGGAAAGATACAGGCAGCATTTGACCTCTTCGGTGTCAAATATACAGGCAGCGATTATTTAAGCTCAGCCATCGCCATGAACAAGGAGACATCAAAGCAGTTCTTCCTTGCAAACGGTATCCCTACTCCAAAGGGTATTTCCATGACAAGAGCGACCAGACAGGACGATATCACAAAGCTTGACCTGACACTTCCATGCGTGGTAAAGCCATGCTGCGGTGGTTCAAGCATCGGTGTCACCATCGTTAAGGATGCGGCAGAGTTCAAGGCGGCACTTGACGATGCCTTCAAGTGGGAAAATGAGCTGGTTATCGAGGGATTTGTACAGGGCAGGGAGTTCTCTGTCGGCGTTATCGAGGGAAAGGCTCTTCCTATTATAGAGATTGCACCGAAGGAGGGCTTCTACGATTATAAGAATAAATACAAGGCGGGCAGTACAGTAGAGACATGTCCGGCCGAGCTTCCTGAGCAGGTTACAAAGGATATGCAGCACTATGCCGAGGAGGTTGCGCGTGTTATCGGGCTTGACACATATTCGCGCTCAGTACTTTTTGCTCAATGAACAAAAATGAGATGTTCTGCCTCGAGGCAAACACACTGCCGGGCATGACTCCGACCAGTCTTCTGCCACAGGAGGCCGCGGTTATCGGTATGAGTTTTAATCAGCTCTGTGAGCATCTGATTGACATATCTTTGAAAAAATATGAGGTGTAGCATGTCAGATAAGTACATGAAGAATCTTACATTTGCAAATATCGCTAAAGCCTGTGAGGGCAGATACATAGGCGATGAGACACTGCTTGATACGACAATCACCGGCGCCGTCATAGACAGCAGACAGGTGAGGGAGGGCTATCTTTTTATCCCGATAAAGGGAGAAAGGGTGGACGGACACAAATTCATTCCGGCTGTGTTTGAGCAGGGGGCGGCAATTGTGCTCTCTGAGCATGAGCTGACGGATCCGGCAGGCCCATATGTGCTTGTTGAATCAACCACCGATGCCATGAAAAAGCTCGCGGCATTTTACAGAAAAGGCCTTGATATCAAGGTGGTGGGCATCACCGGAAGTGTCGGCAAGACCAGCACCAAGGAGATGATATCATCTGTCCTTGAACAGAAATACAGCGTCCACAAGACCGCAGGCAATTTCAACAACGAGATAGGCCTGCCACTCACCATTTTCGGAATCAGGGAAAGCCATCAGGTAGCAGTGCTTGAGATGGGCATATCTGATTTTGGCGAGATGCACAGACTTTCTACCATGTCGTGCCCGGATGTTATGGTCATCACCAATATCGGCTACTGCCATCTGGAGTTTTTGGGCGACAGGGATGGTGTGCTTAAAGCCAAGACAGAGTGCTTTGAGCATATGATGCCGGATGCGGTCGCAGTGCTGAATGCAGATGACGACAAGCTGGCCACAGTGCAGACGGTAAATGGAAAGCCTGCCATATACTATGGCAAGGAATCAGCATCAGGCGTTCATAAGTCAGTATATACCACAAATATTGAAAACCTGGGCTTTGACGGCATGAAGGCTCATTTTGTCACTCCGGAGGGTGAGTTTGATGCACACATCCACATCCCGGGTGAGCACAATGTATACAATGCCATGGCGGCAGCGGCTGTCGGATTACAGCTTGGCCTCACAATAGCTGAGATAAAGTCAGGAATCGAGAAAGCAGAGACAATCGCAGGGCGTACCAATTTTATCAAAACGCATGGCATGACAGTGATAGATGACTGCTACAATGCAAATCCTGTATCCATGAAATCCTCTATCGAGGTGCTTTCACATGCAAAGGGCAGGACAATAGCAGTGCTTGGCGACATGGGCGAGCTTGGAAGCGATGAGAAAAAGCTACACCATGAGGTAGGCGAAGCAGTTGGAGAGAATCATATCCATACACTTTTTGCCGCAGGAGAGCTTGCAAAGGAATATGCAGCCGGAGCCGCGGAAAAATCATCCGATGTAGACATCCACTATTTTGAGGATAGGGAGACCATGACACAGGAGCTTCTTTCATATGTGAAGGAGGGCGACACCATACTGGTGAAGGCATCGCACTTCATGGAGTTTCCGAAGGTGGTAGAGGCACTGAGTAAGTAAAATCAGGTAAAATCAATCGGGTGGAAATTAATTCGATATTTAATAATTGCAAGGAATGGATATTCTCCAAGCCTCATAATATTATAAAAGAAAGAGAGAAAAATAATGGCACAGAATCCAATCGTAACAATTACAATGGAAAACGGCGATGTAATCAAGGCGGAGCTTTATCCGGAAATCGCACCAAACACAGTAAACAACTTTATCAGCTTAATCAATCACAACTTCTATGACGGAGTATGCTTCCACCGTGTAATCAAGGGCTTTATGCTCCAGGGCGGAGATCCGGACGGAAACGGCACAGGCGGCCCGGGCTATGAAATCAAGGGCGAGTTCACACACAACGGCTTCAAAAATGACTTAAAGCACACAGCCGGTGTACTTTCAATGGCACGTACCATGATACCTGATTCAGCAGGCAGCCAGTTCTTCATCATGCATCAGGATGCACCACATCTCGATGGTGAGTATGCGGCATTCGGCAAGGTAATCGAGGGCATGGATGTGGTAAACAAGATCGCAGAGGTGCGCACAGACTACATGGACAAACCACTTGAGGCTCAGGTCATGAAGACAGTTACAGTTGAGACCTTCGGAGTGGACTATCCGGAGCCGGAGACGGTTTAATGATAATAATTATCGATGAGGCAAGCGAAAAACTTGCCTCTTTTTACTATCATGACGAGATATTCAAGCTGCAGTGGAGAAGTGTGGCAGGCAAGGCATCCATGTCAGAAGAGTTGCAAGAAAAACTGTATGGTGCACTACTGGGAAAATTGCTGGATGAGTTGCAGAAGAAACTGCCGGATGAACAGCAGAATAATTTGTGTGTGTATGAAATAGAAAATAATTCAGGATATACAGAATATGCAGATAACACCGCGAAAGCTAATACGGGAAATCTAAGAAAACCGAAAGCTCCGGCAGACTACATCTGGATAGTATCAAACAGACAGCAGAAGCAAATAGCTGACTCACTCGGCATAGCATCAGTAGGAGAACCGCAGTGCGGCACGCGCTATGCAGTCGAGAGCCTTGCAGAGCTTGATATTGAGTATCTGGAGCGGGTGCGCAGGCGGTATAATCACATCCCGTGGGACATCGGTGAGACAGACAGGTGCTTGATACGTGAGCTTTCACTGTCAGATCTTCCTGCGCTCTATGAGCTCTATGACAAGCCCGGCATGACAGACTTTGTGGAGCCACTTTACGACTACGAGACAGAGCTTGAATACCAGAAGGCATATATAGAGAACATGTATGGCTTTTACGAGTATGGCATGTGGCTTGTATTTTCCAAGGAAACAGGTAAGCTGATAGGACGGGCAGGGCTTGAGCATGATGAACTGGGTTATATGATAGCACCGGAATTTCAGAACCAAGGCTATGCCACGGAGGTGTGCCGCTTCATCATAGAATATGCGCGCGAAAACACAGACTTTGAAGAGCTTTACTGCCGGATAGATGAGAGAAATGAGGCATCGGTTCGCCTTGCCAAAAAGCTTGGATTTACAAATAGCGGGAATGTGGATGATGATATAAACGCTTCTATATATAGAAAAATATAAAAACAATGAAAAACATTGAAAAATATACAATTAGGCAATAAAATATAAACATAGTTTAACGATTTGGAGGACGAAAAAATGAAGAAATATGCATACGGAGTAGATATAGGTGGAACAACTGTAAAGATAGGCTTTTTCGAGACCACAGGAAAGCTTGTCGATACATGGGAGATTCCTACACGCACAGAGAATTCCGGCGAGCTCATTCTGCCTGATATCGCAGCATCCATCAAGGAGAATAACGAGAAGCACGGCATCGAGATGGGTGACATCGAGGGTGTAGGCATGGGAGTGCCGGGACCTATAAAGGATGACGGAACAGTATTGAAGTGTGTCAACCTCGGCTGGGGCGTGTTCAACGTGGCACAGTCACTCTCAGTGCTGTGCGGCGGCATCAAGGTAAAGGCTGGAAACGATGCCAACGTAGCTGCACTCGGTGAGATGTGGCAGGGTGGCGGAAAGGGTCATCAGGATGTAGTCATGATCACACTCGGCACAGGCGTAGGCGGAGGAATCATCCGCGATGGCAGAATCGTAGCCGGAGTAAACGGAGCAGGCGGAGAGATAGGACATATGCCTATGGTAGATGATGAGTCAGAGTGCTGTGGCTGCGGCAAGAAGGGCTGCTTAGAGCAGTATGCATCAGCAAACGGTCTCGTAAGAGTGGCAGAGAGATATATTGCAGCACACAGGGATGTGGCAACAAAGCTTGATTTAAATGCAGGCTTCACAGCCAAGGATGTATGCGATGCGGCAAAGGCAGGAGATGCAGCGGGCATTGCAGCTGTAGAGCAGTCTATGAAGCTTCTCGGCAAGGCAATGGCAGCAGTAGCATGCGTCATGGACCCTGAGGTATTTGTTGTAGGCGGAGGCCTCTCAAAGGCAGGCAGCATCATCATCGATACAGCAGCAAAGTACTATAAAGAGTATGCTTTCCATGCAAGCCGTGAGACAGAGATCAAGCTCGCCACACTCGGCAACTCAGCCGGCATGTATGGCGGAGTAAAGATGGTTATCGGCTAACAACATAAGATTGCAATTTTTAAAGAAATAAAATATAATGGCTACTAAAGATACACTACAATCGAGGTGAGACTATTGGCAGATTACTCAACAGAAGAATTAGAAAAAATAGCGGACAAATTTCGCTCAGATACCAGCGGTATAAGGGGAACAAAGGATTTTACGAGCCCGGAGGAGCTTTACGATGAGCTGAAAAAGGAAATCAAAAAGTACCATCCGTCGGATGACACGAGCCTTGTGGACAAAGCCTACAGGGTAGCTTATGATGCCCATAAGGGACAGGCGCGTAAGTCAGGAGAGCCTTATATCATACATCCGCTTTGTGTTGCCATAATACTCGCCGAGCTCGAGCTGGATAAGGAAACAATTGCAGCAGGACTGCTCCATGATGTGCTGGAGGACACCATCATGACCATGGATGAGATGCGTGCGGAGTTTGGAGACGATGTCGCACATCTGGTGGATGGCGTCACGAAGTTAAAGCACCTGCATCTGACAGACAGCACCAAGGATCCGAAGGATAAGAATGCGGACAGACTTGAGATGCAGGCTGAGAATCTGCGCAAGATGTTTCTCGCCATGGCAAAGGATATCAGAGTCATCCTCATAAAGCTGGCAGACAGACTGCACAATATGCGTACACTCAAGTACCAGTCCAAGGAGGCACAGCAGCGTATCGCCAGAGAGACACAGGATATCTACTGCCCTATCGCACAGCGACTTGGTATCAGCAAGATAAAGATAGAGCTCGAGGACCTTTGTATGAAGTACCTCTATCCGGATGCCTACTACGATCTGGTAGAGAAGGTAGCCCTCAGAAAGACAGAGCGCGACACCTACATCCAGGGCCTTGTAAACGATGTCAAGAAGTATGTTTCAGATGCTGGTATCAAGGCAGAGATATACGGCAGGGCAAAGCATTTCTTCAGTATATATAAGAAGATGGTCAATCAGGACAAGACGATAGACCAGATATATGACCTCTTTGCCATCAGGATTCTGGTGGATACCATACCGGACTGTTACGCAGTGCTTGGTATCATACATGAGAAGTATAAGCCTATACCGGGCCGTTTCAAGGACTATATTGCCATGCCGAAGCAGAACATGTACCAGTCGCTTCACACGACACTCATAGGTCCGAGCGGACAGCCGTTTGAGATACAGATACGTACTTATGAGATGCATCGTACAGCTGAGTACGGTATCGCGGCACATTGGAAGTACAAGGAAACAAACAACGGCAATGCCACTACCACCACTGTCACAGAGGAGGAGAAGCTCAGCTGGCTGCGCCAGATACTCGAGTGGCAGCAGGACATGTCGGATAATAAGGAGTTTATGACTTTATTAAAGAGTGATTTAAATTTATTCTCCGACAATGTATTTGCATTCACACCGTCCGGCGATGTAAAGAACCTGCCAAAGGGCTCCACACCTATAGACTTTGCCTACAGCATACACTCTGCGGTCGGCAACAAGATGGTCGGTGCCAAGGTAAACGGCAAGCTGGTGCCGATAGACTATGTCATCAAAAACGGTGACCAGATAGAGATAATCACCTCACAGAACTCCAAGGGACCAAGCCGTGACTGGCTCAAGGTCGTAAAAAGCACACAGGCCAAGAACAAGATCAACCAGTGGTTCAGAAGTGAGCTCAAGGAGGAGAATATACAGCACGGCAAGGATTTGATAGCAGCCTATGCCAAGGCAAAGGGTATCAACTTTGCAGAGATAAATAAGCCTGAGTATCAGGAGAAAATACGCCGCAAATACGGCTTCCACGACTGGAACTCATGCCTTGCAACCGTCGGTCACGGCGGACTCAAGGAGAGCCAGATAGTCAACAGGATGTACGATGAGTACAAGAAGGATCATGTGGTGCCGGTGACAGATGCAGATGTGCTTGGCAGCATCGCAGAAAAGCAGCAGGCAGCAGCAGGCACACAGCCCGAGCACAAGTCAAAGAGCGGTATTGTGGTACACGGACTCTATGACGTGGCTGTGCACTTCTCGAAGTGCTGCAATCCTGTTCCGGGAGATGAAATCGTGGGCTTTGTCACAAGAGGCCGAGGCATCTCAATCCACAGGACAGACTGCGTGAACATCATCAATCTGTCCAAGATAGAAAAGGACAGGCTCATAGAAGCAGAGTGGCAGGATACAGCCCTCATGGACAACGGTGCCGAGTATCAGGCAGACCTAAAGATATTCTGTCATGATAGGCCGGGACTGCTCGTAGATATCACAAAGATATTTACCGAGAAGGAAATCAATATCAGTGGTATCCAGTCCAAGACCAGCAAGCAGGGCATCGCTACAATCGAGGTATTTTTTAATATCAAAGGCAGGGACCAGATAAAGGTTCTAGTGGAGAAGCTCAGACAGATAGAAAGTGTAATAGACGTAGAGAGGACCACCGGCTAAATCCCGGTGGTTCTTGCGTGAAGCATAACATATAACAGACAAGGAGTACACTCATATGGTAAATATGAAGATAGACCACTTCGTAGTGGGACCGGTGCAGACCAACTGCTACTTTGTCACCAATATAAAGACAAAGGAAATGATAATAATAGACCCAGGCGCGTGTGCTAATCAGCTCGCCAAAAAAGTGGACGAATCAGGCGCAAAGCCGGTAGCAATACTGCTCACACACGGACACTTTGACCATGCCACTGATGCAAAGCCACTCGCAGACCGCTACGGCATCAAAATATATATCCATGAGGCAGACAAAGCCACACTCGATGACCCGCAGCTCAATGTCAGCTACATGATGGGGCAGTCAAAAACATTTTATGCAGATATATTTTTGAAGGATAAGCAGGAGCTTGACATCGCAGGCTTTCACATAGTAGTGCTTCACACACCGGGGCATACACCGGGTGGCTGCTGCTATTATTTCCCGTATGAGGACGTAATCTTTACAGGCGATTCGCTGTTTTGCGGCTCAATCGGACGTACGGATTTCAAGGGTGGCAGCATGTCAGACCTCGTGCGCACGGTGAAGGAAAAATCATGACACTGCCTGAGCATACAGAGGTTTACCCGGGCCACAATGACACAACAACCATAGAAAACGAGAGGATGTATAACCCTTACTTATGATAGTAGTAGTATTTAATAAACCGGATTTTGAATATGATGTGCACTCACTGCTCAAGGAGTTCTTCCCGCAGGAGGATGTGCAGATGTACTATAGCTGCCCACCTGATGAGGTGGAGGGGAAAAACTTAGCCTGCACACACCACGAGATGACAGCTGATGGCGTAAAGGAATTTGCGGATGCCTCGCAGGTATTTAAGATAGACTATGTGGGCGATGAAATTGCAGTGGAGTGGACGCTGAATAGAGCCGGTGGAAATAATTCCATGACAGATGAGATGCAGCAAGCCGACGAAAGTGACATTAAAATAGCCGGAAAAAGTATCTGCACAAAAATATCCGTAGACAGCGCAGACCGCAAGGAGACCAAAAACCGCCTTAAGCTCGCCCTGTATTCCATGATAGAAAAGGGCACAGGAAAGAGCCTTCCGTGGGGCACACTCTCAGGCATCAGACCGACCAAGATAGCCATGAAGTGCATAGAGGACGGTATGAGCGATAAGGAAACCTATGATTATCTGAAGGAAACCTACCTCGCAAGCGATGAGAAAATCGACCTCTCAATAGGCATAGCAAAGCGTGAGAAGGCACTGCTCGACAAGGTGGACTATGACAACGGCTACAGCCTGTACATAGGCATACCATTCTGCCCGAGCACCTGTGCGTACTGCTCGTTTACCTCATACCCGCTGGGTGTGTGGAAAAACCGCGTGGACGATTACCTCGACGCACTCGAGAAGGAGATAGACTACACGGCACAGAAATTCTACCACAAGAAGCTAAACTCCATCTACATAGGAGGCGGCACACCGACCACACTAAGCCCTGCGCAGCTTGACAGGCTTATCAGAAAAATCAAATGCAGCTTTGATTTAAAGGACTGTCTGGAATTTACAGTGGAGGCAGGCAGACCGGACTCCATCACGAGAGAAAAGCTCATGGCACTAAAGAAAAACGGCATCAGCCGTATATCGGTCAATCCGCAGACCATGAAGCAGCAGACACTTGATATAATAGGAAGACACCACACAGTAGACGATACGATACAAAGCTTCAAGCTCGCGCGTGAGCTGGGCTTTGACAACATAAACATGGACCTCATCATGGGACTTCCTGAGGAAACACTCGATGATGTAAGGCACACAATGGAGCTGGTGAAGGAACTGGCGCCTGACAACGTCACCATCCACTCACTCGCAGTAAAGCGAGCTGCAAGACTCACCATTTTCAAGGACCGCTACAGCGATATGCAGATGGTCAACACTCAGGAGCATATGGATCTCTGCGCAGCCTACTGTAAGCAGATGGGGCTTGAACCATACTATCTCTACAGACAGAAGGGCATGGCAGGCAATATGGAAAACGTGGGCTATGCGGCAAAGGGCAAGGCCGGCGTATACAATATACTGATCATGGAGGAAAGCAGACCATCGTGGCATGCGGAGCGGGAGCAAGCACCAAGCGTGTCTGGTCGGTACCGAATCCGGATGGCACACACCGCATCGACAGATGCGAGAATGTCAAGGATGTAGGGCAGTATATTGCAAGGATTGATGAGATGATAGAGAGGAAGCAGAGGCTGTTCGAGAAGTAAATATTTCCTGAAAAGTGTATAAAAAATGATGTTTACATCATTTATACATCAAAAATTTCTGTAGTGTTACGGAAAGGTTGCTGTGATAATAAAAAAATGATATAGTTAATATAAAATGAGGAAGGGCTAAAGGTAGCGGATAAAATGTGTGAGTTCAAAATTCAAGAGTTAGGCCTTAGAAATTATAGAGGATTTGATAATAAAAAATTTGTGCTCAATCCAAGAATGAATGTTTTTGCTGGGAAAAATGGTTCTGGTAAGACTTCCGTATTGGAGGCTGCTAATGTGATGCTGGGAGCTTATCTTGCAGCTTACAAGACTTATGTACCTTCACGGTTTGTATATAATATAAAGTCAACCGATGCAAGAAGAAAAACGTTGATTTCAGATGATAGCATGATTTTGACGACAGGATCAATTGCACAGTATCCGTGTGAAGTAAGTTGCAAGGCGCAGTGGGATAAGAAGAATGAACCTATAGAATTTCAGCGTGTTATTTTGAAAGAAGATGCCAGAACAAAATTTGGTGGTTCTAATCCTATGCAGCCAACTGTAATTGAAGGTGAAAAAACTTGCACAGGGATTAGGGATGCAATTAAAGCTGGAATTTGTTCCGATGCCAACAAAAATAAAATGTAAGTGGATATGAAATGACTATTCCACATATATCGTTACTGTGATAAAATGTGAGAAAATATATATCAACATATGAAAAACGGAGGCGAGAGAGTTATGTTCGATACCATTCATCATATTGCAATTATTGGAAGCGATTATGAAAAGTCAAAACATTTTTATGTAGATCTGCTTGGATTTAAAGTAATCAGAGAAAATTATCGAAAAGAACGTGATGATTACAAGATTGATCTGGCATGTGGAACGCAGGAAATAGAACTTTTTATAATAAAAAATGCTCCAGCTCGTGTAAATTATCCGGAAGCATTGGGATTACGCCATCTGGCATTTAAAGTTAAGAGTGTAGATGATACAGTAAAAGAATTGAATGGGAAAGGAATTGAAACAGAGCCGGTACGCCTGGATGATTATACCGGAAAGAGAATGACATTTTTCCATGATCCAGATGGACTTCCGTTGGAAATTCATGAGTAGAAAATAGCATAGAATAGAAAGAGACAGATGCAGGTAATGAAATACTCCCACATCTGTCTTTTTTGCGCAAAGATTTATTTATCGGAATGTCGCAGACAGCTTTTTATAAAGGCAGCTTTTATCATTTGTTCTTTTTCTTCATTTCTTTTAAAATCGGGTCTGTAAAATTCCTAATTTTACCATCAATGCTTCCTGCAAGATCTGAGAAAAGTTGATGTTTTCACGGATTGCAGCTTCATTAAGCCATTCCGGGATGCTCAATGTTTTTTTTACTGCACGAGAACAATTCGCTCTGCGATATTCCGCCATATCAAATTCTACGATCACTAGAGTTCCATCTTCTGGATCTATAGCATCAAGAGCTGAGGCTTCTGGTATTGGTTCCTTTTCATTTTCTCTTGCGGTCAATGCCAGTCCAAGGGCATCTACAGACATTTCATATGCTTCCTGCATATCTTCGCCCTGTGTCATACATTCTGGAATATCCGGAAATGTAACCCAAAATCCGCCTTCCTCTGCTTTATGAAATACTGCCGGATAAAATAATCTATTCATATAAACACCCTCCATTTCAGGCGACAGGGCTATTTAAGCCCCGCCTGTTTAAGTATTGCCTGCTCCAATCCCTTTTTCAGATCTTTGGAGTGATAAGGAACGATTACCGTTCTTCCGGTTTCTTGGTTATTCAGTTTGACATGAGAGCCATTCTGATTTACCGTTTCGAAACCATTTTCTTTCAGGAGAGTTAACATCTCCTTAGGACTCATTGGCATCTTTTGTATCTCCTTTCCTTATCATACTTATATTGTAATACGTATTTATACGTATGTCAATTGCTTCGTATGTTTTTTGTATTGTATATTGTAGTCTGGCGGAAAGGCAATATGTGGGTTTATCGATACGGTGAGATTTCATACAGCTCTGCGGTGTCGGAAGGAACTATTCATGCTATACAAGGATTGTACGTCAACTGGAGAGAGCCTATACTTTGGCTTCCAACTCTTTCCGTTCTCTCTGGCATTTGTACAATCTGTATGCATAACTGGAGAAGTCTGTTTTAAAATCAGATATTTTATCACTGATAAAGGAAGAAAAGATTTTTATCAGCTCCTGTACTTCCGCCTCTAGGAAAACAGTCAACATATCCCCGAGGTCTTCTTGCCCTGAATTGTAATCTCATGAAAAAAGTCAACACATTCCAAATAAAAAGTTGACAATCAATCCCTGATGTTTTAGAATAGTAAACCATAAAGCGAATGGAGGTTTACAAATGACAAAAACAAAGAGCATGATTTATTGCGGTCTTTTTACGGCGTTGATTGCAGCGGGGGCATTTATTAAAATCCCTGTACCTGTAGTTCCGTTTACATTGCAGTACCTGTTCACTATGCTTGCCGGACTGTTTCTGGGATCCAGAAAGGGTATGATTTCTGTGGTTGCCTATATGCTGCTGGGGCTGGCGGGACTTCCGATCTTTTCGGAAGGCGGTGGAATCTGGTATATTTTCAAGCCAAGCTTCGGTTATATTATAGGGTTCTGCCTGGGAACATACGTAACCGGACTTATTGCAGAACGTCTTAAGCAGAAGACAGTTTTTCGCTATTTACTTGCAAATCTGGCAGGTCTGATGATTGTCTATATTTGTGGAATGGTTTATTACTATGTGATCTGTAACTATGTGATTGATACACCGATTGGAATTTGGCCGCTGATTCTTTATTGTTTTCTGCTTGCTGTACCCGGCGATATTGCATTAAGTATCCTGGGAGCTGTCATTGCAAAGCGTGTCAGACCGGTAGTGCATCAATATCTTTTTGATTCAAAATCAAATGTCAGACTGAAAACGGAGGAGCTTGCAAAATGAATCCACTTATTTTAGCACAGGAAATTATTGATGGGCGCAGAATTACAAGGGAGGGATGATCTTTCCTTATTTTCTTTACCTTGTGATTTAGATGAATTATGTGAAGGAGCAGACCGTATCCGCGAAGCATATATCGGTGATAAGGTAGACCTCTGTTCCATCATCAATGGCCGCAGCGGCAGGTGTCCGGAGGACTGCAAATATTGTGCGCAGTCAGTACACAACCATACTTCCTGCGAGATCTATGATTTTCTTCCGGAGGAAAAGATTCTGGAAGCATGTAAAATGAACGAAGAGGAGGGCGTTGACCGTTTCTCGATCGTTACTGCAGGAAAGGCCCTGACTGGAAAAGAATTTGATCAGGCGATCCACGCCTATGAAACCATGCATAAGGAATGTAATATTGATCTCTGTGCTTCCATGGGATTTCTTTCTTCTGAACAGCTGCATCGTCTTCATGAAGCCGGAGTAACCAGTTACCATCATAATATTGAGACTTCAAAGAGAAATTTTCCTAATATATGTACGACACATACATACGATATGAAGATTGAAACTCTGAAAAAGGTAAAGGCAGAAGGAAT
>ENA-OQJC01000312-OQJC01000312.1-human-gut-metagenome-genome-assembly--contig:-NODE-312-length-14986-cov-3.341813_pt1 | contig 14986 bp, 15 predicted proteins | sample MGYA00242600_ERZ504766 | MGnify/ENA primary metagenome ERZ504766 (study PRJEB26092, sample SAMD00036364) | human gut metagenome | host: Homo sapiens | study: EMG produced TPA metagenomics assembly of...
CGTTCTAAGTTATTAATTTTTACATTTTTTTTACTATTATTTTTTACTACTTATCTCCGATATCGCTATAATATCCTCATTTTTAACGCCCCAATATCAAAGTAAAGAATTCAGAAATCGTTCGCATTTGCGCAGGAAGACATTTGGATCCGATACCTACGGTCCACAGATACCAAACCTTTCTAATAGAAGATACTCATAAATATCCTGATCAGGATATCTCTGTCATATATGAAACTCAGGATGCAATCTTCTTAATGATCTGAAGGGCCGCCTCACCAGCCTTTGTATTGCACACAATGGTGAGAGCCAGAAAGATAATCCATATTACTATAAGGAATTTAACTGCCCCCAGCAACGCTCCTGCTACCTTGTTCATGCCATGCAGCACAGGTAATCTCGTCACAAGATTCAGCATCCATGTGATACTCCTCACCATAATCGTCGACATCAGCAGAGAAATCAGGAAAGAAATTCCATTCACTGCCATTCTCGCCAGATATTGAGCAATATAATCCGAAAATGTAGTTACAGCCAAATACTGGTAACTGTCAGAATTATTATTCTGAACCAGTCCATTCCTCAGCAGCTCCGGGAGATTCATTTCATTTATAAATTCAGTCTGGCTTTCTCCACTGCCTGTCCATGTGCTGTATTCCTCTCCTACAAACTCCCGGCAGCTTTCCTGTACTTTTTCATAAATTGATGTATTTTCCCGAATAAACTCATTTACATAAGGATTTATCAACCACACGATCGCCATCGACAGAAAAACACATACAAGCGAAACCAGTTCTTTTATCAGTCCCCGCCTATAACCTCTGACACATGCAGCCGCCAGAAAAAGTATCGTAATGACTCCGGCCCACGTTAAAGCCATTTTCATCCTCCTAACTAAGTTTTATTATCTCTACACCGCTGTCCAATACCAGAAGATATCTGTTCATTCCGATTTTGAAGAAATCTTTGATCGTTCCATCCACACTGCCAAGATATTTCTGTACTCCCCTGCTGTTCATTACACACATCTGGGAACTGTTGTACATCAGAATATTTCCACCGCTTAATTTAATCGTCGTATATGGAATATTGAAGTTTTCTTTGAATTTCAATTTGCCATCTGTAGTATAAACTTCCATTGTATACTGTTTGTCTTTACTGTCATTCTTAAACACAAGACCAATCATATCATTATCATAAAAAGTACTGACAATTTCTTTATCTACTTTTACTGTTTTTACTTCCTTCGGAATCTGGCTTCCATGATAAATTGTAAATCCATTATCTTTAAGTGCTACAGACCGGTTATTATCAAGATACTGGATCTGCGGAACTACCACGCCTTCATACTTATATCCACTGACAATTCTGTCATCCTCGTTCTGTCCTACATCTCCAAAATTGTAAAATGCCACATAACTGGTCGTATCACTTCCATCTACGAACTGATAGGTTACCATCATGATCACTCCGTCTTCAGATACAGCAATATCAAGGGGATATCCCGGATCATCTATCTTCGTCTGATTTTCAGCAATCAGACTTCCATCTGTACCATAAAAATCAATCCATGTATCATCTCCGCCATCCAGGATTGCCGCAACAAGACCGCTTTTGGATACTTTTGCTTTGACAATACTGTAAGAAGTAGTTACACTGCCTGTTTTTCCGGATTTATCATAAATCTCCAAAGTTGTTCCATCTTTATCCGCAATCACCGCACGAGTTCCATTGACATCTGCCACAGGATTCTGCATCTGATAGGTTTCACTCCATAATGTACTCATCTTATCAGAAACAAGCGAAACTCCGTCCGGACTGTATCGAAGGATATTTCCGTCCATTTCAACATAATTTGTAGAAACAATATCCTCCTGCTCACTTGTCTGGACTACTTTATAAGTATGATAGCTTCTCTTCTCTATGTAAAATCCCACAGCCGTTACAGCAGCAGCTATCGCCACCACTGTAATAACTGTCTTTTTCACTACACTTCTTTTGTGGCGGGACAATCTGCGCTCATAATCATCTGCATATTCCTCTTCAGCTCTCTCCCGGGCTTTCGCTTTTCTGTTTCTCTCTGCCTGAAGCTTTTTCTTTTTATGTTTTTTTATTATTTTCTTAAATGTATTTGCCATTTTAGCCTTTACCTTATTTCTCACTTTCATTTTGTTGATTATCAGGTTTCAGTTTTTGCCATTTATTATAGCACAGTTTTCTAAGGTAATACAATTACTTGTCCCGGATAAATGATTTCGTCCGCTGACATCCCATTCAATTTGCAGATCTGACTTATGGCTTCGATACTTCCGTATCTGTCCATACTTATCTGAAAAAGAGTATCGCCGGGCTGAATCACATATGACTCATGGGCTTTTCCCGCTGCTTCGCTGTTTTCCTTCTGCACAGCTTCCCTGACACGTTTCTGTGCTTTACGTTCATCTGCTTCCTGCTGGTAGATTCGTTCGGTTTTATCTGCTTTTTCTGTCTTTACATCCGGAAGCTGTTCTGTTTTGTCCGATTTTTGTTCTGTATCTGTCTGCTCTGCTGATATTTTTTTCTCTGAAGTATTGTTTTTCTTTTCAGTAATTTTCTTTTTCACTGGTGCTTTGATTATTCTCTTCATCATTCTTTTTATTCTTCCCTGCATCATTTTGTATAGTATCTGTCCGGTATTGTTTATGCTGCCTGACAGCTTCATTGTTCGAAGTCCCGACAACAGGAGACGGCGTTATCTCCTCAACGATCACCGAAGAAACCGTCGCGCTCTCCTTTTCGTTCTGTTTTACATTCTGGTAACTTCTGTAAAAATTACACCCACTGTCAGTACTGCAATTGCCAGACATGCAGTTAATCCATATGAAAAAACAGAAGGAGCTGCCGGCTCCTTCCTGGTTTCCTTTTTATCTGCAATTATTTTGCGAAAATCTTTCACAGCCTGATCTTCATATTTTTCCTGAGGTTCCGGCTGAAGTTCTTCATTTTTGTCGATCATATACGTCTGCATACCGGGATTTTTTTCATAATAAAGATAATACCCTCCCAGACGCACCATTTCATTGTTTTCATAACGGAAAAAAGCATCTTCCCTTTCCTGAGGTTCCATAAGCATCAGGACTTTTTCTCCTCCAAAATGTTTCATGTGTACTTTTGACATCACTTCCGATACTTTCAGGAGAAGCTGAGGCTGTGAAAAGAACCATCCCACAATCTCCTGATCTTCGAAGTACTCCTTCTGGGCTTCCTGTATCTGCTTCCATTGATTTTCCGAAAAATCGATATGATCAGGTGCTGCCTCCATCTCCTCCGCTATAATAGCACCTTTGATAAACAGATAAGCTGTCTGAGAACGCCATTTAAGATTTCCTGTAAGAACTGCCACTCTGGTTTTTGCTTCTCCCAGAGAGTCTTCCGTTCTGGCAAGTCTTACCAGAAATGTGTACACATAGTCCTCCATATAAATCCTGTAATCTTCGGCTGCCAGGCCGATCTGGCGTATATTTCTGGGTAATCCAAACGGTTCCTCACCATTTTGTCCTTCCTGAGATTCGTCCTTATAGATTACTTCTATCATCTCTCATCACCCTTCGGGTATCAGGATAACACAGATAAATTGCAGATTTTATCACATTATAAGAGGAATTTACCAGAATTTGGCGACAGATTTTGCACAGTGCATATTTTTATCCCGGTAAGGATATGATGTTATCAGAAGCCTCTTCGCAGCTTGTTGTTATGAAGCAAAGGGACTATAGCAATTAAAAGATATAATCAATAATGTGCTCTCGAAATCTTTTTGTGCAGGTACAATAGAGACTCTGCGAGTACATAATACGATCAGGGAGGTTTTATGGTATTTTATGTGGACTCACAGAAAAGCAGTTCTGCTGAGGAAATCGCTTTTCTTTTAAATAAATGTATTCTTCAATATCCCGGCAGATGGTCGGAACTGGTTTTTCTGTGTATCGGAAGTGACCGCGTGACAGGAGACTGTCTCGGTCCCTATATCGGACACCAGTTACTTGAACATCTGAATACGGACACTCATGGCGTTTATGTTTACGGTACCCTGAAAAGCCCCGTACATGCTTTAAATCTTTCCAGAATTTCCCGCCAGATCAAAATTCTGCATCCCGAAGGTCTGGTTATTGCAGTGGATGCCTCTCTTGGACAAAAAAAGCACCTGGGGTATGTGACCATCGCAGATGGTGCACTTTACCCAGGTGCTGCAGTTCAGAAAGAACTTCCTCCTGTTGGTGATATCCATATCACAGGGATTGTAAACATTGCAGGTGTACTGGAACAGCTAACCCTTCAGACTACCCGCCTGTCTACGGTAATCTCTCTGGCAGATACCATCACACAGGGAATCGTAAATTATACAAATTCTTTGATCTGTTTGTAGATGCCTTCTGCATCAAGACCATATTTCTCAAGCAGAGCTGTGGCAGGACCGGATTCTCCGAATACATCATTTACACCGATACGTTTTACAGGTACAGGTGCTTTCTCAGACAGGCATTCGCATACTGCTCCGCCAAGTCCGCCGATTACTGAATGCTCTTCTACAGTTACAACCTTGCCTGTTTCTTTGGCTGCTGCAACTACAAGTTCTTCATCCAGAGGCTTAATCGTATGGATATTGATTACTTTTGCATCTACGCCGTCTGCCGCAAGCTTCTCTGCAGCTTCAAGAGCAGGAGCTACGCAGAGACCGTTTGCAATGATCGTAAGGTCTTTTCCTTCACGAAGGACAATACCTTTGCCTAATTCAAATTTATAGTCCGGTCTGTCATTGATAACCGGAACTGCCAGACGTCCAAATCTCATATATACAGGACCAACATGCTCATAAGCTGCTTCTACCATAGCTTTTGCTTCAATATCATCAGAAGGGCAGGCAACAACCATTCCCGGAATTACTCTCATAAGAGCAAAATCCTCACAACACTGATGGGTAGCACCATCTTCACCTACAGAAATTCCGCCATGAGTAGCGCCAATTTTTACATTGATCTTCGGATATGCAATAGAGTTACGAACCTGCTCAAAAGCACGTCCTGCTGCAAACATTGCAAATGTGCTGGCAAATGGAACTTTTCCTGTAGTAGCCAGACCTGCGGCAATGCCCATCATATTACACTCGGCAATACCGCAGTCAATATGACGCTCCGGAAATTCTTTTTGAATACGCCAGTCTGAGTAGCTGCAGCAAGGTCAGCGTCCAGAACGACCAGGTTCTCATGTTTCTTACCTAATTCAACCAGCGCAGCACCGTAGCTTGCTCTTGTTGCGATCTTCTTTACTTCTGACATAATGCTTCACCTGCCTTTTCTAACTCTTCCATTGCCTGTGCATACTGCTCGTCATTCGGAGCTTTTCCATGCCATCCAACCTGATTTTCCATAAAGGAAACACCTTTTCCTTTTACAGTTTTCATAATGATAGCTGTAGGCATTCCCTTAGTAGCTTTTGCTTCATCAAAAGCAGCTCTTAACTGATCCATATCATTTCCGTCTGCAACGTTAATCACATGGAAGTTAAATGCCTCAAATTTCTTATCAATCGGGTATGGAGAACATACTTCATCAACCTTACCGTCGATCTGAAGTCCATTATTATCCACGATCACTACAAGATTGTCCAGTTTTCTGAAGCCTGCAAACATAGCAGCTTCCCAAACCTGGCCTTCCTGAATTTCGCCGTCACCTAATAAGGTGTATACACGATAGCTTTCATTGCTTAATTTGGCAGAAAGCGCCATACCAACTGCTGCAGAGATACCCTGTCCCAGAGAACCGCTGGACATATCAACACCCGGGATATGTTTCATATCCGGATGTCCCTGTAAATAGGAACCCAGATGACGAAGAGTCTTCAGATCTTCTTTTGGGAAAAAGCCTCTTTCTGCAAGTGCAGAGTAGTATCCCGGTGCTGTGTGGCCTTTGGAAAGTACGAAACGGTCACGATCAGCCTTCTTAGGATCCTTTGGATCAATATTCATTTCTTCAAAATATAAATAAGTGAATACATCTGCTGCAGACAGAGATCCGCCCGGATGTCCTGCTTTTGCAGAATGTAATGCAGTAACGATGTCTTTACGGACTTCGTTTGCAATTTTCTGAAGTTCTAATTTTTCCATTGTGGTAAATTCTCCTTATTCGCCGAATACTGCTTTATAATCTTTCTGGAATTTCTCAATACCTGCATCTGTCAGAGGATGTTTTGTCATCTGTACGATTACATTGTACGGAACAGTTGCAATGTCAGCACCTGCAAGTGCACAGTCTGTTACATGGATCGGATTTCTTACGCTTGCTGCGATGATTTCTGTCTCGATTCCTGCCACTTCAAAAATCTCAGCGATCTCGCGGATCAGATCAACACCTCTTGTAGAAATGTCATCCAGTCTTCCAAGAAACGGAGATACATAAGTAGCACCTGCTCTTGCAGCCAGAAGTGCCTGGTTAGCAGTGAAGATCAGAGTAACGTTTGTCTTGATTCCTTCTGCATGAAGAACCTTAACTGCTTTCAGACCTTCTACTGTCATAGGAATTTTAACAATCATATTCGGATGAATGGCTGCAATCTCACGTCCCTCTTTGATCATTCCTTCTGCATCTGTTGTAGTAGCTTTTACTTCACCGCTGATCGGTCCGTCTACGATAGATGTGATCTCTTTGATTACTTCCTTGAAATCTCTTCCTTCTTTTGCGATAAGAGACGGATTTGTGGTAACACCACAGATTACACCCATATCATTAGCTGCCTTAATATCTTCTACTTTTGCTGTGTCAATAAAAAATTTCATGTTCTTAACCCTCCTGATTTTTGCTTGTCATAATCGTTCATTGATCTGATAGTTTCATTATAACAGACTTTACATTCAGGTCAAGCGTGGCAAAAGATTATTAATAATTTCTTTATTAATAATCGCATGTCTTATTAATTCTTTATTTTTCAGTCAAAGCATATATTCGTTGTTATCAACATGCAATATACAATATGTTTTATAACCATTTCTTTTCGTAACTGTTCGTTGTCTTTGCTGTTGCAGGAAACCTCCGCCACAAATCATTTCTGATATCGGATTTCAGCCGCACATCCTGAAATTTTGGTACGTTTCCAGAAAATGCCTGCCGGGTAGATATTCGCAATCTACCTCGCCACACAGCTCTATACCAAATAACCGTTCTGCAGTTTCGATAAATTATTATTAATAATTTTCATTCGACGTATTTAATTATTTTTTTTGGTTCTGACATACCCCGTAGTGCGTCTCGCTATCAGCTTGGGGGTATATTCAATATTATAGAGACTGACAGGAGCAGAATCTGTGAGAAAACGGTCCTGCTCATCGATTTTGCGCAGTATAATATCACAGGCATCTCTGCCTTTAAGGGCTACGAAATGATCGATCGTAGTAAGAGAGATCTTCCGTATTCCCGAATAAAATATATTATCGCACCCAATCACCGATACATCCTTGGGTACATGAATCCTTGCTTCATGGAGAGCATCCAGCGCACCAATAGCCATCATATCATTCTGGCCTGCAATAGCTGTAAATTCCCTGCCTTCATCCAGAAGCTCCATAGTAAGCTCATAACCCATCGAATATTCCGAATCCATCCGTGGGATCTGCATATCGATAGCTTCATCCGCAGCCTTAATGATCACATGATCCTTCAGGCCTTCTTTCTCAAACTCTTTCACAAAACCATTTACACGTTTTGTTCTCTGCCATTGTCTCCTTGTCAGGGGCGGAGTGATAAACGCTACATCTCTGTGCCCCAGATCAAGCAGATGTCTTGCCATCATCCTTCCCACAACTGTATTATCCTGATTAATGGCATCTATAGTTGTAGTTTTCTCTTTATTACTGATGATAACCAGTGGGATTGTCTGCGCCAGTTCCTCTACCTGCTGCTGAAAATCCGGATTTGGATTACAGCAGTAGATAATGCCAAGCGGCTCTATTGTACCCATCATACGCAGATACTTCTCCTCCAGACGGGGATCTCTCTGTGTATTACAGATAAAGACACCATATCCCTGTTTGTTCGCCACTGCCTCAATTCCCTGCAGAAGCAATACATAATACGGGCTTGTAAGCGTAGGGCAAAAAACAACGATCAGCTTCTCTTTCCGGCTTTCTTTTCTGTTCTTTCGTCCGGGAAGATGATAGCCTAATTCTCTGGCTGCCTGCTCTACCTTCTCCACTGTTTCTCTGGAAAAAGAAACATTATATTTCTTATTCAGGACCATGGAAACAGTTGCCTGGGAGACTCCTGCCCTCTTTGCCACGTCAGAAGAAGTTGCTTTCTTTTTAGACAAAGTGATGCCTCCTTTTCCGATGATCTTTTGTCAGAACAGTAACCTTAAAGCTCCACACGCCCCTCAAGAGCACGTAAAAGAGTCACTTCGTCAATATATTCCAGATCTCCTCCTACCGGAACTCCGCTTGCGATCCTGCTGACTTTGATCCCGGTAGGTTTGATCAGCTTACTGATATACATTGCCGTTGTTTCCCCCTCCAGACTGGAGTTGGTAGCAATAATCACTTCCTTTACCTCATCCTTTGCCAGACGCTGCATGAGTTCTTTCAGTTTGATATCATCCGGCCCGATTCCAAGCATTGGAGAGATTGCACCATGAAGAACATGATAAACGCCATCAAACTTGCCTGTTTTTTCATAAGCTGCAAGATCTCTTGTATTCTCTACCACCATAATCACTGAATGATCACGCTTATCATTGCTGCAGATGGGACAGATCTCTCTGTCTGTCAGAGTACAGCAGCACTTGCAATACTGTACATTCTCTCTGGCACCGGTAATGGAAGAGGTAAGCTGCTCTACCTGATCCTTTGGCATATTCATGATGTGAAATGCCAGTCTCTGTGCTGATTTCGCACCGATTCCCGGAAGATGGGAAAGCTGCTCGATCAGCTTATTGATATGACTGCTGTAGTATTCCATCAGAATGGAAGACCTCCGCCAAGTCCGCCCAGACCACCTGTCAGTTTAGACATAACAGCTGTAGATTCTTCTTCCACTTTGCGAAGTGCTTCGTTTGTAGCTGCAACGATGAGATCTTCCAGCATTTCGATGTCATCCGGATCTACAACTTCCTCCTGAAGCTTTACTTTTGTCACCTCTCTCTTACCGGAGATAGTTACCTCTACAGCTCCGCCTCCTGCAGTAGCCGTAAATTCTTTCTCTTCCAGAGCTTTCTGGTTCTCTTCCATCTGGCGCTGCATTTTCTGCGCCTGTTTCATAAGGTTATTCATATTTCCCGGCATACCCATTCCCGGGAATCCTCCACGTTTTGCCATTTGTGATGTCCTCCTTGCTATTTATTGCCTTATTATTTACTGCCTTTTTCCTGTCCGGAGAATATTTAGTTACTGTTCACTCCGTTCACAGTAACGTAGCCAAAATTCATTCCAGATTGCCTGCGGCAATGGAATTTTGGCTTGTATGTCTCGGGATTTTGGCATATTCATGCCAAAACACCTCGCGGGATAGTGGTGTGTGAACAGTAACAATATTTATTCTCCTTTTTCCTCATCAGGATCTTCCTCTATCACAACATCCATGTGGATATTATTCTTTATCGCCTGGTCCACTGTGATATTTGCCAGATTTGTATGCTGATGCTTATCTGCCACCAGCATCTGGATCTCTACTGTTTTTCCTGTCTGGGCAGTGATAATGTCCTGAAGCTCTTTCTTCGCTTCCGGATTGTCCACATAGGACTGCCCCAGAAAATCCTGAAATTCCACATAAAGAACAGGTTCTCCTGTCTCACTGTTATACTTCGGAACAGATTTCTGAAGCATCTGCTTGAACATCCCTGTCGTCTGTCCTGTGATCACTCTCCAGCCTGCCACAATCTTCTGCAAATCTTCCGGTGCAGCTTTCGCCGGTGCTTTGTTTCCCGCCGGTTCCTGAACTGCTCCGGTTTCTGCCGGCATTTTCCCTGAACCCTGCTGCACGATCACCTGCTGTACCGGACGTTCATCCATCCGCTGTTCCAGCACACGCAGTCTGTCCAGAACAGAATCCAGATTAGTCTCCATTGCAGGACGGCACAACTTGATCAGTGCAATCTCCACGAGAACCCTTTTCTGGGTTGCATATCGGATCTGGTTGGACAAATCCGAAAAAATACGGATATACCGCATCAGCGTCTCCACATCCAGCATGGTGCTCTCTTCTTTCAGAAGCTTCATGTTGTCGGATGAGACATCGATCGCTTCCTCCGGATTCTCAGAAGTCTTAACGAGAAGAAGATTTCTCATATACCAGGTAAAATCTCCCACAAACTGGCTCAGTTCCCTGCCTCCTACGATCAGTTCCTCCAGGATATGAATGGAACCTGTCACATCTCCCCGGATCACTTTTCGCAAAAGCTTGCTAAACACTTCGGTGTCAACGGCTCCCAGAACCTCCAGAACTTTATCATAGGTAAGTTCCTGTCCAAGATAAAAAGCAATACACTGGTCGAGAAGGCTGAGCGCATCTCGCATGGAACCATCTCCCGCTTTCGCTACATATCGGACTGCTTTTTCCTCAGCTTCTACACCTTCAACTTTGAGCAGTTCATCTAGTCTGGCCGCGATAGTGTCTATGGTGATCCTGTGGAAATCATATCTCTGGCATCTGGATAAAATCGTAATCGGAATCTTGTGCGCCTCTGTAGTTGCCAGGATAAACATAACATAAGACGGTGGTTCCTCCAGTGTTTTCAGCAGGGCATTGAAGGCACCTGTGGAAAGCATATGAACCTCATCAATAATATATACTTTATATTTACCTTCTGTAGGGCGGTAAGAAACCTCTTCTCTGATCTCACGTATATTATCCACACCATTGTTGGATGCAGCATCGATCTCGATCACATTCATTGCAGTTCCTGCCTGGATTGCCTTGCACATGGCACATTCATTACAGGGGCTGCCATTTACGGGATGCTCACAGTTGACTGCCTTCGCCAGAATTTTGGCTACTGTTGTTTTACCGGTTCCTCTGGTGCCGCAGAACAGATACGCATGGCCGATACGGTTATGCTTAATCTGATTTGTCAGAGTAGTCACTATGTGATCCTGACCTTTGACATCCGCGAAATTATCCGGTCTGAACTTTCTGTAAAGAGCAGTGTAACTCATGAGTAAACTCCTATCGTAACTATTCAGCACCCCCACTGTCAGCAGCGCGCCAAATAGTTATCTCTATCTTATTATCACAGCCGCCGCGGAAAAAATTCCCGCGGCGGTCTTTTTTACATCCATATCTTATATGAAAAAGTATCTGTCAGTCAAGTACTGTTTCACTTAATCAGTCACCAAAGCTGATACCGATCTGTTTGGCAGCAACTACAAGCTGATCTTTCGGTGATACCATCTTAAGCTTACCTGCACACTCTTCAAGAGGTACACGTTTAATTTTGCCGTTTACCACGCCGATCATGATGCCATATTCACCATCCATGATCGCCTGCGCTGCACCTGCACCGATTCTTGTGGAAAGAACGCGGTCATACGGACATGGTTCTCCGCCTCTCTGTGTATGTCCCGGAACTGTAACGCGGACTTCGCTTCCGATCTCTTTGTAGATCTGGTCAGCAATCTCATAGGAAACGGACGGATATTTCTTTGCTCGGGCTTCCAGTTTCTCTTTGTATTTCTTTTTAGGAAGTTCTGCGTCTTCTTTGGAAATCGCACCTTCTGCAACTGCAAGGATTGTGAAACGCTTGCCTGCTTTGGCGCGTTTCTGGATTGCTGCGGTAACTTTTTTGATATCATATGGGATCTCAGGAATCAGGATGATATCCGCACCGCCTGCAACACCTGCATGAAGTGTCAGACTTCCTACCTTGTGTCCCATGATCTCTACGATAAATACACGTCCATGTGAAGATGCTGTCGTATGGATACAGTCAATGGCATTTGTGGCAATGTTTACCGCACTCTGGAAACCAAAGGTCATGTCTGTGCCATAGATGTCATTATCAATAGTCTTTGGAAGATGGATAATGTTCAGTCCTTCTTCTCTCAGAAGGTTTGCTGTCTTCTGTGTACCATTTCCGCCAAGGATCACAAGACAGTCCAGGCAGAGTTTATAATAAGTCTGCTTCATTGCTTCAACCTTGTCCAGGCCATTCTCATCCGGGACACGCATCAGTTTGAATGGCTGTCTGGATGTTCCGAGGATTGTGCCGCCCTGTGTAAGGATTCCGGAAAAATCTTTGGATGTGAGCATACAGTATTTACCATAGATCAGTCCTTTATATCCATCATCAAATCCATAAACTTCCAGTTCATCCAAATTGTTGCTCAGTCCCTTTACTACTCCTCGCATGGTAGCGTTAAGTGCCTGACAGTCACCGCCGCTGGTAAGCATACCTATTCTTTTAATCATGATAGTATCCTCCATTTCTGTGTTTTAAGAATTATCCATATCCATACATACAAGACATGTTGTGTACTCTGGCATATCCATTTCCAGAATAAAGATAGTTTATTTCTGTTTATTATATAATATTTATCGTTTTCATACAATAGTGTTAGAAAAGTTTTAGTTACTGTTCACTCCGTTCCCAGTAATAAGTTTTACTATAATGATTCACTATTGACAAAACAGCCTCCTGCCTATATAATCAGAAATGCGCAGCCGGGGAGATAGCGGTGCCCTGTACCTGCAATCCGCTACAGCAGGGGTGATGCCAATCCGAGGCTTGTATCCTGTGGAGCTGCCCTCTATAAGTGGCGTTGACGTTTGGGTCTTACGCAACAGGAATCTGTGAACCGTGTCAGGACAGGAATGTAGCAGCACTAAGCAGAAGCTCTTGTGTGCCGTAAGGGTGCCTGGGCTGAGTTAACTGTAGAGGTAACGTCTGTGGGACCATTCCGAAGTGCGGCGCGCAAAAAAGAATATTCATGATGCAGGTCATCATATAAAAAAGCATTCAGAATTTTATCTGTTGATAATTTCCTGAATGCTTTTCTTATTTTTGTAATTTGCAAAAAGTCCATATATTAACATAGGCTAGAAAAATAATTAATCCTCACTGCCTGTACCTGACTTTTGTTCTTATATTTCTTCATCACATGAAAATAATAAGGAATCAGCGGGATCAGTGCAGCAATCCATGCGGCCGGGTCAGCCATACAGACACCGGCAAAGGAAGTATGTCCCGCAATCAATACGACAATTCCGGTTCTCGCCACCAGTTCAAATACCCCGCCAAGCATTGGTACAAGTCCATATCCCATTCCCTGCAGAGTATTTCGATAGAGGAAAATACTTCCGAGAAACGGATATGCCCAGAATACTGTCCGGAAATAAGTAACAGACACATTTACTACGTCCTGTTCCGATGGATCTACGAAAAGATATGTCAGATATTTTCCGAAGAAAAACATCAGGAACATAACAAAAACGCTCCATCCCAGGACCATCATCTGCGTGTAACGGACTCCCTGTTTCACACGATCCATTTTTCCTGCGCCCCTGTTCTGACCTACATAGGTTGCTATGGTTGCACCGAAGGCTGTAAATACTGTGGCAAAAATATTCTGGATCTTACCGGCAGCAGAGAATCCGGCCATATGTACAGGTCCGTAAATATTGACCGCGCTCTGTACAATAATGGTTCCGATTGCTGTAATCGAAAACTGCAGTCCCATAGGAATTCCAAGCTTCAGAAGTCTGCCGAAACTGTCCCAGCATATCTCAAAATCCTTCCGTTCCAGATGAAGGATCGGAAATCTTTTTACAATATAAATCAGGCAGCACACTGCCGAAATTCCCTGTGCAATCACTGTGGCATATCCGCATCCTTCTACACCCATTCCAAAGACTACAATAAAAACTACATCCAGAATAACATTGATCACAGCCGAAATGATCAGGAAATACAATGGCGACTTGGAGTCACCCAGCGCACGCAGGAAAGCCGCAAGTGCATTATATGCACCTGTGATAATAAGACCTGCATAAATAATTCCCATATATGCAGTTACATCACCAAATACCTCTTCCGGCGAATTCATCAGATGCAGGATTGGTTTGTTCGCAAGACTGAATCCTATGGTCATGACAATGGAAAATGCAGCCATAAGGTAAATGGACATGGCAACATAATGGCGCATCCTGTCAAACTTTTTCGCTCCGAACATCTGGGCTACGATAATCGCAAATCCACTGCTGAGTCCATTCAGCCAGCCGGTCACAAAAAACATCAGTGAACCGGTGCTTCCGATAGCTGCAAGGGCATTTACTCCGATAAATTTTCCGGCAACAATGGAATCTGCAATATTATAAAACTGCTGAAAAAGATTTCCCAGGCACATTGGGATCATAAATTTTATTATCAAACTCACCGGACTGCCGACGGTCATGTCGTTTGTTGTGTCTTTTTTCATTCTTTTTATTTGCCTCTTTTTATTTCTGCCTGTAACATTAATCCTGTTACTTCTATTACTTTTATTACTCTTATTGCCTTTAAGATTCTTCCTGTTTTTTTCTGTCTTTTACTTTTATTGTTCCGGTTCTCCCTCCGGATTTTCCTGTGCAGCTTTAAGGGCTGCCTTTTCCTGCTTCTTTTTCTCACGAAGCTTTCTGAAAAACTCAGACAACATAGAAGAACATTCCTCTTCCAGAACTCCCTGTATAATCTTTACCTGATGATTAAATCCATCCACCTGCAAAAGATTCATCACAGAACCTGCGCAGCCCGCTTTGGCATTCATACAGCCGATCACTACTTCATCTATTCTGGACTGGACAAGTGCCCCGGAGCACATCTGGCATGGTTCCAGCGTCACATACATAGTGCATCCCTCCAGCCGCCAGTCTCCAAGTTTTTTACTGGCTTTGCGGATTGCATTCAGTTCTGCATGGGAGAGTGTATTTTTATCTGTGTTTCTTCTGTTATATCCACGTGCGATGATCTTACCCTCATGCACGATCACACAGCC
>ENA-OQJC01000313-OQJC01000313.1-human-gut-metagenome-genome-assembly--contig:-NODE-313-length-14982-cov-7.797375_pt1 | contig 14982 bp, 13 predicted proteins | sample MGYA00242600_ERZ504766 | MGnify/ENA primary metagenome ERZ504766 (study PRJEB26092, sample SAMD00036364) | human gut metagenome | host: Homo sapiens | study: EMG produced TPA metagenomics assembly of...
GGTCGGTAAACGCGGGCGTGCGGCCCGTCCGGTTGCGCACGAACTCAAAAATGGATTGGTTAGATAGAGGTGCCGTTGATAGATAGGCGTTGTCCTCGTAAACATATATGTTGTTCTCGAGCATGACAGGGACGCCATCGGCAGTGCGCACACGCTCAACGCAAATCAAGTCAGTTCCAACGGGAACACCAAAGAACTGTGCTTCGGTGGAATCCGCCGGCAGTATCTTTCTCGAAATGACGCGCGCCCCCGCCTCCATTCCGTTAACGCGGCATGCGTCCGAAAAACTCTGGACGTCATCCTTCTGGCGAATCTTGCGCTTAAGCTTAGGGGCATTGACGAACGTGCCTTTCCCCTGCCGCTTCGTTAGATAGCCCTGCTGGACGAGCTCCTCAATAGCGCGTCGCACGGTAACGCGGCCAACTTTATAGTTCTCAGCCAATTCGAATTCGTTGGGTATCCGCGCGCCCGCCTTGTAGGCACCGGAGCTGATTTCGTTTTTAATGATATCGATAACCTGTTGGTACAGCGGTATCGCTGCTTTACCGTCAGTTAGCCCTTCAGTCGGTGGCATATACCCTCTCCCAGCACAATTACGTCTAAAACGGGCTTAAGGGCATTCAACAAGCCCTTAAGCCCGCATTAGCATTAAGTATGCTTGCTGCCGCACCAAAATGTCGGGTATTTACTCATCAGACCCGAAAAACGCGCAACTACCGCGCTCCTAAGAAAGCGTGAGCAGCTCCGGCAGCTGGTCGATAATCTTGTCCGCGGCATCCTGGCTAAAGCCAAAGCGTTCCTCGCGCTTGGCAATGACTGTCAGACCGGCTCGCTTGCCGGCAGTGATGCCAGGCACCGAGTCCTCAACGCAGCAGCAGCGATTCGCGGGCAGCCCCAGCAGATCCAGCGCATGCAGGTAAATGTCGGGCTCGGGCTTGCTCTCCTTAAACTGCTCGCCGCTCACCACATACTCAAAGGCATCCGACAGCCCGCATGCGTTGAGCACTTCCTCGATGCTAACCATGGGAGACGAGCTGGCAAGCGCCACGCGAACGCCACGGCGCGGCAGCTCTCGAATCGTATCCACGGCGCCTGGGTTAATCAAAGCCTGATAGTCGCGCGGACGTTTATGCGCCCACTCGTCCCAACGGGCCAACGCTTCCTCGCCAGTGAAATGCCCCTTACCGGCGCGCTCAAACCAATCGACCAGCATATGCAGGAAGAACTGATGGGAGGTACCGACCTGCCCATTCAGCTCCTCTTGAGTCAGATTAAGCCCCAGCTCCTTGGCAAACGCGGCAGTCTCGCCCAAGTAGTAATACTCGGTATCGACAATGACGCCGTCCATGTCAAAGATAACGGCGTCGAACGGAAATGCGGACACGGCACCCTCCCTAACAAAAGGACGCCCGCGAGCAGGCGCCCGAATCATGCATTAATCGGCGATTCTAGCCCAGCAGCTTATCCAGCGCCACCGCAATACCATCTTCGTTGTTATTGGCGGTCACCATCTGGGCCACAGCCTTAACCTCATCGACGGCGTTGCCCATGGCTACACCCGTGCCGGCCCACTCAATCATGGACTTGTCGTTCTGGCCGTCGCCAAACGATACGACCTCGCTGGCATCGATGCCGAGCTTGGGCAGAGCACCCTCAAGCGCGCGGGCCTTGTCGATACCGGGCGCCGTGTACTCAAAGTACCAGTCGGCCGTAAACATGCCCGAAAGCGTCTGGGTAAAGGGCGCATACATCTCCTCGTAATGCGCCTGCAGATAGGCAGGGTCGCCCGCGGTGAGTAGCTTGTCCACGGGATAAGCATCAGCGACCTCATGCAGGCTCTCCACCTCGCGAATCTTAAGATCACACGCGTCGCGCTCATACTTGACGATATTCTTCTGCGAGCCGTCAGGCAGCGTGATCATGCAATGGTACGAATCCTCGACGTGCAGATCGCGACCGAGCGAAATCATAGGGATCACGTCAAAATTACGCAGGTGATCAATCAGGCGATGCAGTTCGTCAGCCGGCATGGCCTGGTCAAAAAGGACCTCATCGGTCTGGGCATCGACGACGTGAGCGCCATTGAAAGCGACCAGCAGACCGTCATGGTTTTGAAGATCGAGCTCCTGCGCCAAGGCGTGCAGCCCCCATGCGGGACGGCCCGAAGCCAAAATGAGCTTAATGCCCGACTCCTGCGCCGCAAGCAGCTTCTCGCGCGTACGCGGGCTAATCACTTTCTGGTCGTTGGTGAGCGTACCGTCGATATCCATCGCGATCGCTTTAATTGCCATATGTGCCTCCTTGCATCGTTTTTATCGCGCACTATCTTATCCGAGCCGGGGCACGTTCGCACAGCGCGCGCATGACGGTTGCAAAACCACCCCATTTGAAACAAACGCAAAAAAGTACTTGCAAAGACGCGTTCCGACATATAAGTTGATAAAAGACCGCCGTTGCGGTTTTAAGTAGATCGAGCATATGAAGTTTGAGTTTTAGCGTGTAAGAGAAGGAAGATCGGCAAAGTACAACCCCAAACGCAATGACAACTTAATGAGGTAACTGCCACATGTGAGGCACCCAGGGCATTGCTGTCTCGATTTTGAGCACGATGCCTTCCGCCTTGCATGGGCCGTTCCATCCCGCCCCTGCAGCAACTGCCTCACGGGCTCATTGAAAACCGCATAGCACCCCAACGTCAGCACATCACCCACGGCAAGCACATCACTCACGACAACCAACACATCAACAAACAGCACGAACATCAACCGATTGGAGAAGCTATGACAAACCACCACGCTGAAGACGGCGATAAGAAAAGCATTTTGGATGCCCGCATTGAGCGAGCATATACAAACGAATATGACGCCGCCTTTGCCGCCGCGACCATCAAGAACTACGCGTCGCTACCGCTCGCGACGATCTTGGCCGACCACCCTCAACTGCTGAAGCGCTGCACAAAGATCATGGGCGACCCCGACATTCGCAAGCTGACAGACCCCTATGCCCCAAAACGCGACAACGATTCGTACGTTCTTACCGTAGGCTGCCTAGCCCATATGCTTACGGCGCTCGACACGAAACTCAAGCTCGAATGGGAACCCGACGAACGTCGTGAACTCGAAAGCAAGCGGAACACCCTGCGCACCGCACTGTTCCTTCCGTTGGACGGCCTCAAGCGCTGCAACGTCGAGCTCAATACACAGGCGCGGCAAAAGCCCGGGACCACGGGGCAGAAAACTCCAAGACCCCATGCGGCCATCGTCGACCGCAACCGATATAACCGCATGACCGCGCACTTTTCCGCCGAGGGAGCAGCCATAAGGACACTGATCGACCTGTTGTGCCTCCTGAGCATCAACGAGCTATTTGAGGGCTATCTCGCCCTTGTTCCCGCGACGGCACCCAAGTCGGTAGCAAAGATCATCGAGACCTGCAGACGCCAGTTTGAGCGTCATCGCAATGGCAGCGAGATGAACGCCAGCATCGCGCAGTACTACGCGGCTCATTACAAAAATGACGGATGTGCCCCTATCGAGCATCAGCTGCGGCTCGCCTACACCACGCCCGTCGCAACGCTCCATCGCTTTGGAGCCCTTGACGCTTGCGAGCCGCACGAACAGGCAGCCTGCCCCACAACCGAGCTCGATCTCAGACTCGGACGAACCCTGTAGCCCGCCAGCCCCTCCGCGGGCAACAATCCTATTCCACAACACAACCAACAGAAAGGAGTCCTCATGGACACCAATCATTCCCCCATCATCAGCCCCCTCACCATGCGTGAATCCGCCCGAGGTATCACGCTCACCAGCATTTACGATGAGATGCTCGCCCGTCGCGAGCTCTCCGTCATGGGAAACATCGAAACCCCGATGGCCCACGACCTATGCCAGCAGATCCGCCTGCTCGATGCCACCGACCCCAGCCGCCCCATCACCATATTTGTCGCCAGCGCCGGCGGAAGCGTGCGATCGGGCCTTGCGATCTATGACGCCATGCGCCTCGCATCGTGCCCCATCCGCACCGTCTGCCTGGAATTCGCCGCGTCCATGGGCGCCGTGATCTTTATGGGCGGCGACGATCGCCGTATGGCGCCCCATGCAGAGCTCATGATTCACGACCCGCTGATCCCCCAGGGGGCAGGCGGCTCGGCACTTGCGCTGCAGGAAACCAGCCGGCGTCTCATGCAGACCCGCAAGACCCTCACGCAAATCCTCTCGGACCGCAGCGGCCTCACGCCCAAGCGCATCCAGTCCCTCGCTGCAAAAGACACCTACCTTTCGGCCGAGCGCGCCGTCGAGCTCGGCTTTGCCCACGAAATCCTCTCGACCACCAAGGAGATCGCCCATGTCTAACCTCGCCAGCCGCCTCGCCGCATCTGAGTCCGCATCGTCCACCATCCTCGCCAAGGATCGAACGCTTTCCTGCGACACCCGCCAAACGGGACTCAACAACAACGCACTTGTGATCGGCCCCTCGGGAGCCGGCAAGACCCGAAACGTCCTCAAGCCCAACCTGCTGCAGATGAACGCAAGCTACATCGTGCTCGACACCAAAGGCACGCTCTGTCGCGAAGTGGGACCCGTGCTGGCAGCCCACGGTTACCGCGTGCAATGTCTCAACTTCGCCGACCTCAACACCGTCCCGGCCCTTGCGCCCGGCATCGAGCGCTGCGGCTACAACCCCCTGAAGCACATTCGCCGCAAGGCGGACGGCAGGCCCAACCAGCAGGACATTCTCTCGGTGGCAAAGGCCATCTGCCCCATTGAGGACAACAACCAGCCCTTTTGGGATCATGCGGCGGCAAACCTGCTGTCGTGTCTTATCGCCTACGTCACCGAACAGCTACCCGCCGACGAGCAGACGATCAGCTCGGTCATCAAGCTGATCGAGCACCTGCAGGACGGTGCCACGGGTCGATTGTTTGACGACCTGATCACGACCGACCCCCAAAGCTATGCCCTCTCGCTATGGCGGCGCTACGCCATTACGCAAAATGCCGAGCGCATGCACGCGAGCATCGTCGGCATCCTTGCCGAAAAGGTCATGTGTCTGGGATTCGACGGTGCGGCACAGCTTTATCGTGAGTGTCATCAGGTGGACTTCGCTTCCATGGGACACACCCCCTGCGCCCTGTTTGTAACCGTGAGCGATATTGACCGCAATCTCGATCCGCTGACCGGCCTCTTTATTTCGCAGGCGTTTATGGGCCTCATTCGTGAGGCCGATAGGCAGCCCGACGGCAGCCTGCCCGTGCCCGTGCGCTTTATGCTCGATGACTTCGCAAATCTGCAGATCCCCCAGATCGACAACGTGCTCTCGATTATCCGAAGCCGCAACATCTGGGCAACGCTACTGCTGCAGTCGACCAACCAGCTCGATGCGCTCTATGGCGAGGCACGCGCACGCTCCATCATGGGCAACTGCGACACGCATCTGGTGCTGGCGTTCCAGGATCCCGAGAGTGCCCGGGTGTTTTCCGACCGCGCCGACGCGCTGCCTAGCACGCTCATGGCGACGCCGATCGATCGCTCATGGCTCTTTGTACGCGGTCGCACTCCCGAACAGGTCGAGCGCTTTAGGCTCGAAGACCATCCGCTCTACGGGGAGCTGCCCGAGGCGCAGCGAGGCCATGTGGAGGCCGAGATCTAGGCGCAGGGTTCTCGCAGCGCGCGGCGCCCCGGCGATGTTCCACAAAGGCCGTGCGCCCCGGGACCACGGCAAAGCAAAGGGGCCCGCATCCGATAGGATACGGGCCCCTGACTATAAGGCGCGATGCGTTAACAGCAGCGACTACTTGCGATGCGCGCGATAGAACTCGATAAGCGCTTGAGTCGAAGCGTCCTGCTCGGCCTTGGCGGCGTCGTCGTGGAAGGCCGGGGTGATCTGCTTGGCAAGCTGCTTGCCCAGCTCGACGCCCCACTGGTCATAGGAGTCGATGCCCCAGACCGTGCCCTCGACAAACGTGATGTGCTCGTACAGGGCGATGAGCTCGCCGAGTGCGAACGGGGTCAGCGTGTCGCCGAAAATCGAGGTCGTCGGGCGGTTACCCTCAAAGCAACGGGCCGGGACGATCTGCTCGGGCGTGCCCTCGGCACGAACCTCGTCGGCCGTCTTACCAAAGGCGAGCGCCTTGGTCTGGGCCAGGAAGTTGCCCAGGAACAGCTCATGTACGTCCTGACCGCTGTCGGTCGCAGGGTTGGCAGTGTTGGCGAAGGCGATGAAATCGGCCGGAACCACCACAGTGCCCTGGTGCAGCAGCTGGTAGAAGGCATGCTGGCCGTTGGTGCCGGGCTCGCCCCAGAAGATCTCACCGGTATCGGAGGTCACGGCGCTGCCGTCCCAGCGGACATGCTTGCCGTTGGACTCCATGGTGAGCTGCTGCAGGTAGGCCGGGAAACGGTGCAGGTACTGGCAGTACGGAAGCACGGCGTGGCTCTTGGAACCGAAGAAGTTGACGTACCAGACGTTGAACAGGCCCATCAGCGCGACGGCATTGTTCTCGAGCGGCGTGTTGCAGAAGTACTCGTCGATGGCGTGGAAGCCCTCAAGGAACTGCTGGAAGCGCTCGGGGCCAAGCACGACGATCAGCGACAGGCCCACGGCGGAGTCGACGGAGTAGCGGCCGCCGACCCAGTTCCAGAAACCGAAGGCGTTGGCGGGGTCGATGCCGAAGGCCTCAACCTTCTCGAGTGCGGTGGAGACGGCGACGAAGTGCTTTGCCACAGCCTCGGCGTTCTGCTCATCGGAGCCGTCGATGGCGCCCTGAGCCTTGAGCTGCTCGAGCATCCAGGTCTTGACCTCGCGGGCGTTGGTGAGGGTCTCGAGCGTGGTGAAGGTCTTGGAGACGATAATCACGAGCGTGGTCTCGGGATCCAAACCCTTGAGCTTCTCGGCCTGGTCGTTGGGGTCGATGTTGGAGATATAGCGGCAGTCGATACCGGCGTCGGCGTAGGGACGCAGAGCCTCGTAGGCCATGACCGGACCCAGATCGGAGCCACCGATGCCGATGGATACCAGATGCTCGATCTTTTTGCCGGTAACGCCCTTCCACTCACCGGAGCGCACGCGCTCGGCGAAGGCATACATGCGGTCGAGAACCTCGTGCACGTCGGCGACGACGTCCTGGCCGTCGACGATGAGCTGGCCCTTCTCGCTTGCCGGGCGGCGCAGCGCGGTGTGCAGGACGGCGCGGTCCTCGGTGGTGTTGATGTGCTCGCCGGAGAACATGGCGTCGCGGCGCTCCTCGAGCTTCACCTCGCGGGCAAGATCGCACAGCAGCTTGATGGTCTCATCGGTCACCAGGTTCTTCGACAGATCGAAGTGCAGGTCACCAGCGTCAAAGCTCAGTTTGTTCACGCGCTCGGCATCGGCGGCGAACCAGGCCTTGAGGTCGATACCTTCGGCCTCGAGCTTCTCTTGATGAGCCTCGAGTGCCTTCCAAGCGGCAGTCGACGTAGCATCGATAGGTGCGGCAACAGTTGCCATAGAGTCCTCCTCAGCATACGGGCGCACGCCTCCATGCGCCCGGACATTCAGATGCCACTATTCTAGCGCAGGTCAAGACTATAATCAGCGAGCGTTGCCAATCGGCCCCCAAACGGCAACCGACCAAAAAGGGACAGGTTTATTTTGGCAGGTCAAACGCTTTACCAACCAAAAATAACCCATCCCTTTATGCCAAATACTAGGCCGCGGCGCACACGCTGCCGAGCAACTCACGCAGAGGAGACCCAATGCCCTCCAGCAGTTCGGGCGCGATGATGGCAAAAACGGGACCTCGCCGACGCCCACGACAGCAGGCACCTTGCCCTCCGAGACAATGCATCCATAAGGGACAAAACCGTCTTCGCCGGCATCGAGCGCCGCCATGCGACGCGCGAGTTCGCGCGCAAAGCCAGCAGTATCGGCATCGCCAATCGCCAATACAAAGTCCGCCCCTTCGTCGGTCGCCAGGGCCACGGCTTCGTCGATCAGCTCGTCTCCCCCGTCGCCCTCAACCGAGCCGCAGCGGAAAAGCACGCGCTCGAGCAGAGCTCGATCAAGCGAGCGGAGTGCCGCCGAGACAAGCTCATCACGCGTGTGCTTGTCGCCTCCCAGCACGACCAGTGCCTTAGTGCCGCCATAGTGGGCAACCAATCGCCCGCACCAGCGAGCCACATCCCCATCCGCAACCAAGCGTGTCGGCATACCAAACCCATAATTGACCATCTTTCCCACAACCCTTCCGTGCGTATAGGCGGTATCGATTGTTAGGCTCATGCTACGAAACAAGGTTTTCCGAGCTGTTTCGCACTCTTTAGAGCTGCGTTAAAAACCCGATGCAGCCGCACGACCATACCTACCAAAAAGGGACAGGTTTTGACGATGTCCGGACGAGCGGGTATTATCGAACAAGTATTCGATAAGAACATGTGTTTGATGGGAGGACGCGTGGGACACGAGCGTCACACCTATATCTGCATCGACCTCAAGACGTTCTACGCCAGCGTCGAGTGCGTCGACCGCGGGCTCGACCCGCTCACCACCAACCTGGTCGTTGCCGACGAATCGCGCGGGCGCACGACCATCTGCCTTGCCATCACACAGGCCATGAAAGACCTCGGAATCCATAACCGCTGTCGCCTGTTCGAGATTCCCGACGGTATCGACTACATCAAGGCCGTACCGCGCATGCAGCACTACATGGAGGTGTCGGCGCAAATCTACGGTATCTATCTGGAATTCGTCAGCCCACAGGACGTGCACGTCTACTCCATCGACGAATGCTTTATCGACGTGACGCCCTATCTGGACCTCTATCACACCGACGCTGAAGGCTTCGCCTGCATGTTGCGCGACGAGGTCCTGGCGCGCACCGGCATCACGGCAACGGTTGGCATCGGCCCCAACCTATTCCAGGCCAAGGTGGCACTCGACATTACCGCCAAGCACGTACCCAGCCGCATCGGCATACTCGATGACGAGACCTTTCGCAAGGAGATCTGGCCCCATCGTCCCATCACCGACATCTGGGGCATCGGCCCCGGCGTGGCAGCCCGCCTCGAAAAGTACGGGGTATACGATCTGATGGGCGTCGCCGCGCTCGACGAAAACCTGCTTTACGACGAGCTCGGCGTCAATGCCGAATATCTCATCGACCACGCCTTCGGGCGCGAGCCGACAACTATCGCCGATATCCAAGCCTATCGCCCGCAGGCAACCTCAACTACCACAGGACAGGTGCTCTCGAAAGGCTATGCCTATGAACAGGCCTACACCGTCTTGCGCGAGATGGTCGACAACGCCGTGCTGGACTTGATCGATAAGCACGTGGTGTGCGACAGCATCTCGCTCTTTGTGGGTTATGACAAGCGAACGAGCCGACATACGCCGCCTCGACGCCAGCGGCACAGCGCAATATGTGGACGGATGCGGACACCTACGCTCAAGCACGTCGAGTATCGAACCCACCGCAACCGCCGGCCCCGGACTCGCGCCCCGTGCGCCCAAGCCCGTCCAGCGCGATGACGAACGGCGCCGCCTGGTGCGCGAGGCGCAGGCAATCGATGGCATCTTTGTGGGAGAGCATGGCGGCAAACCGCGCGGTGGCTATGCCGCACTCTTTGCGCACTCCAACGCTTCGCGAAAGCTGCCCGAGCGCACCAATTCGTTTAAGAAGATCATGGGCTATTTCGATGAGCTCTGGGCGCAGACCGTCGATCCCAAACGACCGGTCAAACGCATCAACTTGGGATTTGGCAACCTCATGCCCGAAGAATTTGCCACTATCGACCTGTTTAGCGATATCGAGGCCGATGAGCGCGAGCGCGAGCTGGCGCGCGCCGTCCTGGCCGTGAAGGGCAAGTACGGCAAGAACGCGCTCGTCAAGGGATTGAGCTTTACCGCCGGCGCCACCGCACGCGAACGCAACGATCAGGTAGGAGGACATCGTGCCTAAGTCCCAACAACAGCCGATGCGGCCACCGACGCCTTTTGAACGTCTAGCGGACCCCGAGGGAAGACGTCGCTCCACCGACCCCAAGCTCACCGCCAACGGCTCCGTCCGCGCCGGCCGTGCCGCGCAGTTTATGCCCTTTGCCGCCCTCACGGGATACTACGAGCTCGTACGTAAGCAGGAAATCACCGTCGAACCCAAATGCGAGCTCACGGAAGAAAAAGCCCTCGAGCTTTCGAAAAAGCTCGAGGGCCTCAAACGTGGCGACTTGGTGCGCGTCACCTATTACGATACGTACGGCTATCGTAGCCGCACGGGCATTCTCGACGAAGTGTTACCCGCATTCAAGCTGCTCAAACTCAGGGATATCGCCATCAACTTCGACGATATCCAAGGCATCGAGCTGCGTGGTCGAGTCTAGCAACGAGAACGCTTGCGCAAGACGAGAGCAATGCCAAGCACTGCGGCAGCTGCAACCAGCAATCCCAAGACCAGCGTGAGGGTCGAGTCGCCAGCGTGAGGCAGCGAGCCGTCCTTCGGAGTCTTCTTAGTGGTCGTTGAAACAGTCGTCGCGGTGCTGCTCGACTGGTCGTTGCCGCCCGTCTGGCTGCCACCAGGCTGATTGCCGCCACCCGGCTGCGAAGGATCGGTGGGTTTCGTCGGATCCGGAGTACCGGGATCAATCGGATTCTCCGAATTCTCCTTGCGCTGGATCCAAACCTGGCAACCATAGAACGGGTTGGCGGTACCAAGGCACAGACCCTGGTTGGTCACCGCAAAGGTGCGCAGACCATGGTTATACGGATCGTTAAAGCCGTTAGTCGTCAGCGTCGTAAAGTTCACGCCGTCCTCGGTCACATACATATCAAAGCCGCGCTCGGCATCGCGCAGGTAACACATGCACGTAAGGACACTCTGCAGCTTCTTGAGGTTCTCCTCACTCAGCAGCTTATCGAGCGCATCCTGAATATCGCTCGGCAGCTCGGTGCCATAGACATCCTCGTACTGCTGCTTAAGGCTCTCATAGCTATCGAGCATGTCCTGATACTGGTCGGCAAAGGACTTGAAGTACGCGATCTCGCCATCGATCTTCTGGACATAAGCGGCGTCGTCCTCAAAGTCCTGGGACATCGTCGCGGCCTGATCGCAAAGACCGCCCGCGGCATCCTCCAGCGCATCGCTCAGATCGCCAAAGCCCTTAGCAACCTCGGTCTTCTCGTCATCGACATCGACGGCCTCGTTTGAATCATCAACCTCGGCAGCTTCGTTCGAATCATCGACCTCGACGGTCTCGTTTGAATCATCGTCCGCAAGCGTGTTCACGGGAACGATGGGGTCGTCAGGCGATTTCTTGTCGAGCAGGTGATCGAGCAGGTCCCTAAGGCGCTGAACCTGAGAGTCCCACTCCTCGGGCGTCATATCGATAATGTCGCCATTGGAGAACTGGCCGATCGGCTCAAGCAGGCTCGCGGTATCAAAGGTACCGATATACAGCTTGCCGTCGAACTTCTGCATGCGCCAAATGTACTGGTTCTCGTTTCGGCCAAAGCCCGAAGCCAGGCCGGAAATACCGCCCTCGGGGAACATCTCGGTGGGATCGCCAACGACGAGCTTTATGTCCTCGTTCTTGTCCATGCGATAGATGTTGACCGACTGCTCAAGATTGGCATTCACAAACGAGCAGTCAACGCCGCCCATGCTGCTCTTGCCGCCCTCTTCGGAGTTGGATTTGTTGAACAGGATGCGCTCGAGAGCAATCTCCTCGTCGTTGTATTCACCGATATAGAGGTAGTCGTTGTAGACGATGAGGTTGGCAGCGCCAGAACGGGTACGGGCAGGATCGATGCCAAAGCAGTACTTTGCACGCTCCTCTTCACGGACCGCATTCTTATCGCCGACAATCGGAGTCCACGAATAGCTGCCGTCGGCGTTCTTGTCGCCACGAACCATGGCAAACGACTGCATGGAATTATCATCGGGAGCGTTATCGGGCGTACCGGTGCAGATGGTCGCATAGAGATGGCCGTTGTACGAGACCATATCCCAAATGGCGCCGCCGTAGATGCTGTCCTTATAGTGAATCGCCGGATAGTTAAACAGCGTGCCCGAGTTGGCAATCTCGGTGAAGCTGCCCGGGCCCTTCGAGGGGTCAGACGACGTCAGGATTGTCGACACAAAATTACCGTACGCGTCTTTACCCACATTACTGATGACGAGCTGTCCATCATGGACGCACATGCCGCGGATACCGGTAGAAATGCCCTGCTGGTAGGCATCGCGGTAATCGTCCGCGCTCGAAAGGCCCTGATAGACAACTTTCCAATCATCCGTCTTAGGATCGATCTCATATACAGCAGGCAGGCCGCTTTTGCCGCCATTGGTCCTGACGCTACCGCAGAAATAGAGCTTGCCCTTATAGCTCACGGCATTGCGGAACAAAGGACCGACGCCGTTGAGCGATTCAGAGAGCAGCAGCTTGGTCTCACCGGTCTTGGTATTGATCTTGACCAAGATACCGCCGCTGTCCTTGTCGGCCGTGCCGTCCTCCTTCTGCTGTCCATAGAAGAAGGTGCCGTTAAACATGGCCTCCAGCGTCAGGCGCATGGTCTCGGCATCAAAGGAATCGCCCAGCGTGCCGTTCATGAGCGTCAGCGTGTTGCCCATCGCCGCATAGCAGGTGCCCACATAAAGCCAGTCACCATAGCTCGCAGCCGCCCAAGTGTAGCTCTGGCCGCGATCGCCTTCGTTGTTGGCCGTATTACCGTCGGCGCCCGGAACGGCAACGGCACCGTTACCCTGGTAGTCGACGATGCCATCCGGCTGCGACGTTCCTACCGTAGGATGCGAGAGCTTCTCAAAGGAATACCCATTTCCCGCATTGTAGGTAACGGCACCCGAAGCGTCTTCGGCATGCGCCGGCAGCGGCGATACCAAGATAGCGGCAAGCGCTGCCACCAAGCCAAGCGTTCCCACTCGTCTCATAAGGCTATAGCCTCCCCTGTCCTAAAGCCCAGTTTTAGCATTCTTCATTTTTGTCAACGGTTAATTGCAATCTGAGCACAACAATAATCAACGTATAAATATACACCTGTAATTTTTTGGACGGGTTAATAGATGCTCAATTGGCAACGAATTCCGCGCGAACCGTCACCAAACTCCACTTTTGCCGCATCTAAAGGTTATTTTTTGCGCAAATTTTTGGATGCCGATAGTCACAATGAGCAGGAGTCCGGTATCCACCGGAGAGGGCAACGCCTACATTTTCATAACGTAATAGCCCGCGCCCCTCACCGCCGTCTCGAGTGTGTCGCGATCAACCGGGCGCTTCGAGCGTACGCGCGCCGTGCGGTCCGCATACGTCACCGTAGCCCACACGCCATCAAGCGCATTGAGGGCATTCGTCACATTCCGAGCGCATCCGTCGCAGCTCATGCCGCCGATAAGCAGCTCCTCACGATAGGGGTAGTGGGACTCGTCGGTGTCTGCCACCACAACCTTCTTGGCTTTCTTGCCGCTCGTACCATCGCTGCAACAACTCTTCCCGTGTGTCGAAGCGGCAATGCGACGCAGTCCAAAAAACATGCCGACGGCAATGACGGCCAGCACGATGAGATTCGCAGGGTTGAGCAAGTCACTCATGCGTTCCCCTTTCAAGTAGCCCTATCTAGATACCCCCATGGGGTGTTCCCATCTTAACCCAAAATCATGTCCGTTCGGTCAATTAGTTTCCCTCTTCAAACTTTTTAGTTGACCAAGGCTTACTTTCGTGTATAAGTTTTCCTAGACTAACAGTTTAGATCCGTAAGGAGCGTCGTGACTCGAACCATAGACATCCCAACGTTTCAGGCGGCAGTCGTGCGCAACTGCTCCCCCACGCTCGCGGGCATCAAACCGGCATCGCTCTTTACCTATCCAGGAGTCTATGTCGATCAAGACGGCTCAAGCGTAACTGCGGCGATCGAGGATCGCCGAGCACGCCTGCTCAACGTTATCGCCCGGTGCAACCGCGAGCTTAATCCGTTCGGCATCCATCTGAGCGTTTTGGTCTGGCGCCCCTGCGGGGCGCTCGTATACGCATATCGGCCCAATAGCCTCGCCACTTACCTTGCTGACCCGCGCGCCAAAACGGCACTCGCCAAGGAGGGCTACGACACCGGCAACCTCTCGGCATGTCTTGTGCACCTGGCATCGCGCATCACGCTCGCAAGCAATAACGCCGCGGAATGCGCATGCGGCCAAACCCGATGCGCATTGGACCATCAAGCACACTGCGACAACGGCTGCACCTGCGAGTTTCCACACGAAATTGGCTACTTCCTGGGGTACCCCTACGACGACGTATACGAGTTCATCGCCCAGCGTGGCGAGAACTACAAGATCTTTGGAGCCTGGAAGGTCTATACGAATGTCGAGCAGGCGCTTGCGACGTTTGATGCGTACCGTGCCTGCACCCAACACCTCACCTTTATCTATCAGCAGGGCTGCAGCTTGGCGCAACTTGCCCAGGCGACCCGATAGAACGTACAAACCGCGGCCGCACACCGCACAACCGAAAGGACTCAACATGAGCAAGATCGCCGTCGTCTATTGGAGCGGCACGGGCAACACCGAGGCCATGGCAAACTTTGTCGCCGAAGGCACCACGTCCGCGGGCGCCGAGGCCGAAGTCATCCCCTGCGCCGACTTCTCTGCCGACAAGGCCGCCGACTATGATGCCTTCGCCTTCGGTTGCCCCGCCATGGGCTCCGAGGAGCTTGAATACGATGAGTTCCAACCGATGTGGGACGAAGTCAAGGAGACCCTCGGCGACAAGAAGGTCGTCCTCTTTGGCTCTTATTCGTGGGCCGAAGGCGAATGGATGGACAATTGGAAGGCGGACGCCGACGAGACAGGCGTCAACGTGGTCGACTCCGTCATCTGTTACGACGCCCCCGACGATGAGGGCGAGGCGGCCTGCCGCGCCCTTGGAGCTGAGCTCGCCTAGCGGCAATGAGCTCCGCCCGTAACGCGCTCTGCACCAAAACACATTCGCGTCCCAACAAAAACGG
>ENA-OQJC01000316-OQJC01000316.1-human-gut-metagenome-genome-assembly--contig:-NODE-316-length-14931-cov-4.157390_pt1 | contig 14931 bp, 10 predicted proteins | sample MGYA00242600_ERZ504766 | MGnify/ENA primary metagenome ERZ504766 (study PRJEB26092, sample SAMD00036364) | human gut metagenome | host: Homo sapiens | study: EMG produced TPA metagenomics assembly of...
ATTGCTAAATCAGCATACATAGATTTCGAATTAAATATAAAAGAGTGCCATTTATTTTTACATAATAACACTCTCTTACATAACTATATTTATGACATTGGCTCCGGTAAAGATGAAAACCGTAAGGCCTCCTCTCTACCGATACACCAATTGTCAAGACTTTACTTATTCTTCAGCAGCAGCCGGAGCGTCAACCGTTACCACATCGTCGATTTGAGGTTCTTTTTTAGTAACCTTAATCTTACGATAACGGCTCATGCCGGTACCGGCCGGAATCAACTTACCGATAATAACGTTTTCTTTGAGACCCAATAACGGATCGATTTTGCCTTTAATAGCAGCATCAGTAAGAACACGAGTCGTTTCCTGGAAGGATGCGGCCGACAAGAAGCTGTCGGTAGCCAACGCAGCTTTAGTGATACCGAGTAAAATACGTTTACCTGTAGCCGGTTGTTTGCCGTTCAAGATGAGACGACGGTTTTCTTCTTCAAAGGTGTTAACATCGATAGGATCGCCAGGTAACAAGTCGGCATCGCCCACTTCTTCTACCTTCACTTTATGAAGCATCTGGCGCACAATAACCTCAATGTGCTTATCGTTAATTTCTACACCTTGAGATTTATATACTTTTTGTACTTCATAAACAAGGTAACGCTGAGTAGCTTCGGTACCCATTACGCGCATGATGTCATGCGGATTAATGGAACCTTCTGTTAAACGAGCACCCAATTTAACTACATCACCGTCACGTACGATAATGCGAGCACCGTATGGAATGAGGTAATCATATTCCACACCGTCTTTGTCGGTAACAAAGATTGTGTTAGTGCCTTTTTTATTGTCATTAGGTACTACGCGAACAGTACCTTCCACTTCACTGATGATAGCATGACGTTTAGGGCGACGTGCTTCGAACAATTCTTCAACACGTGGCAAACCTTGCGTAATATCGTCACCGGCAACACCACCTGTATGGAATGTACGCATTGTAAGCTGTGTACCCGGTTCACCGATGGACTGAGCTGCAATAATACCAACAGCTTCACCAACCTGTACCTGGTTGCCGGTACCGAGGTCACGGCCATAGCACTTCATACATACACCATAAGGGGAATGACAAGTTAATACGGAACGGATCTTAACCGTTTCATAGTGTTTAACTACTTCATCAGCCAATTCTTCCGTAATTTCGCCATTGAGCGGCACGATAACTTCGCCGGTTTCTTTGTTGATTAATTCTTCAGCTGCCGTACGACCTACGATACGATCTTTAAGCGGTTCAATAATACCGGAACCTTCAACGATGGCTTCCACTTCAATGCCGTGGATGTCATTGTTGCGTACCTGTACTTCTTTAACATCACTGTCAAGAATAGCTTCAATGCCTTCTTCAGTAAGGGCACTGTGAGCAGGGAATACTTCATTGCCTTCGCTGTCAACTACGGCGTTAACAGTATCCTTGCCAAGCATATTCTGAACCATGGTTTCACGCAATGTCTGACGAATACCTTCATCGGTTTCACCAAGGCTGATCTTTTGTACCAAGTTCGTATGGTTAATATCGCTGTCGCTACCCAAATGAGCACCACGAAGATCGATATCGGTAATCTTATGATCGGCTAATGCTTCAAGGTCCGTAAGAGTCAAGATGGTTTCAGCTGCCAATACGAGTTCACCCGTTGCAGGATCTACAACATCTTTATCGAGTACGCGACCAATCAATTTATCTTTCAACAAGGAAAGAGCCTGACGAGTGGAGCTAGCCAAACGAGCGCGTTCACGTACTAAGTCGATACCTACTACGTCACAGTCTTCTTCGCGAACGATAACGTCTTGCGATACGTCAACGAGACGACGAGTCAAGTAACCGGAGTCAGCTGTACGAAGCGCCGTATCGGCCAAACCTTTACGAGCACCATGGCTGGATGTAAAGTAATCCAATACAGTAAGGCCTTCCTTAAAGTTAGCCTTGATTGGCAAGTCGATGATTCGACCGGATGGGTCGGCCATCAAACCACGCATACCGGCCAACTGACGAATCTGCTGTTTGTTACCACGGGCACCGGAGATAGCCATCATGTAAACCGGGTTGAATCCTTCCTGGTCACGCATCATGGTATCCATCATGGCATCCGTTACATCTTCCGTAGCCTGAGTCCAAAGTTGGATAGTTTTACGATAACGTTCATCTTCGGACATGTAACCACGACGGTAGTTGCGGGATACTTTTTCTACATCTTCATCGGCTTTTTGTAAAATTTCAGCTTTTTCAGTCGGCACTTTAATATCGGCAATAGCGATAGTCATACCGGCACGACGAGCGTAAGAGTAACCCAAGGATTTCACGCGGTCAAGAAGTTCGGCAGTTTTTTCGTTGCCGAATAACTGGAAGCACTGGTCAACCAATTTACCAACCATCTTCTTGTCCATTACGCGACCCAATGTATAATGTCCGTCTTCCTGCAATTCGTATTGACGAAGTTCAGGATAGAGGGCGTTGTTAAAGATCAAACGACCAGCCGTTGTTTCCACACGACCATAGCCTTCTTCACGAATGTATAAAATATCTTGCAAGCCGATTACGCCGGAATCATAAGCCAACATAACTTCGTCAAAGTTAGCGAAGTATTTAGCTTTTTCCTTCGTATGTTGACGTACTACAGTTAAGTAGTAAGTACCCAAAATCATATCCTGGGAAGGAACCGCTACCGGTTTACCATCCTTAGTGGACAAGATATTATGGGAAGACAACATGAGGGTACGCGCTTCGGACTGAGCTTCTACGGACAATGGCAAGTGACAAGCCATCTGGTCACCGTCAAAGTCGGCGTTAAACGCAGTACATACTAACGGATGCAATTTAATGGCACGACCTTCCCAAAGGATAGGTTCGAATGCCTGGATACCCAAACGGTGCAATGTCGGTGCACGGTTCAAGAGTACCGGATGTTCTTTAATTACTTCTTCGAGTGCTTCCCAAACGCCCGGGCCGATACGTTCAACCTGACGTTTAGCCGCTTTAATATTGCTTGCCTGTTGGCGTTCTACCAAACGTTTCATAACGAAAGGTTTGAACAATTCGAGAGCCATTTCTTTAGGCAAACCGCATTGATGCATTTTGAGTTCCGGACCAACTACGATTACGGAACGGCCGGAGTAGTCAACACGTTTACCCAAGAGGTTCTGACGGAAACGACCTTGTTACCTTTAAGCATATCGGATAAAGATTTCAAAGGACGGTTGCCCGGACCTGTTACCGGACGGCCGCGACGACCGTTATCGATTAAGGCATCCACAGCTTCTTGCAACATACGTTTTTCGTTGCGCACGATAATATCCGGTGCACCTAAGTCGAGTAAACGTTTTAAACGGTTGTTACGGTTAATTACACGACGATATAAATCGTTAAGGTCAGATGTAGCAAAACGACCGCCGTCGAGCTGAACCATAGGGCGTAATTCCGGCGGAATAACCGGTACTACATCCATAATCATCCATTCCGGTTTATTGCCGGACTGACGGAATGCTTCAACTACTTCCAAACGACGTACGGCACGAATTTTACGTTGGCCCGTAGCCGTTTCGAGTTCGCTGCGAAGTTCAACATTAAGGCTTTCCAAATCCAATTCGGCAAGTAATGCTTTAATGGCTTCAGCGCCCATGTCAACGCATACGAATTCCACTTCTTCTTGAGCGCCTAATTCGTAACGTTCTTCACGAGTCAAATCTTCGTATTCTTTTTCTTCTTCGGCAATTTCAGTATTAGCTTTTAATGCTTCATTAGCAGCAATTTTGCGTTGTGCTTCGGCAATAATCGCCAAACGTTCGCGGCGCTGAGCCACGGTTTCAATTTCAACCTGTTTGCCGTTGATTTTGTAATCTTCTTCATTGAATTGCGCTTCATATTCGCGGAATTCAGTTTCAGATAACAACTGACGTTTCATGAGCGGTGTGCTGCCCGGATCAACTACGATATAAGCAGCAAAGTAAAGTACGCGCTCTAAGGAACGTGGTGATACATCAAGGATAAGACCCATACGAGATGGGATACCCTTGAAATACCAAATGTGAGATACCGGTGTAGCCAATACAATATGACCCATGCGCTCACGACGCACTTTAGAACGAGTCACTTCTACACCACATTTATCGCAGACTACGCCTTTATGGCGAATGCGTTTATATTTACCGCAATGACATTCCCAGTCCTTGGTCGGTCCAAAAATACGCTCGCAGAACAAGCCGTCACGTTCCGGTTTAAGCGTACGATAGTTAATTGTTTCCGGCTTTTTAACTTCCCCATAGGACCAATCTAAAATTTGTTCCGGCGAAGCCAAGCCGATTCGCATAGAATCGAATTCATTAACGTCTAGCACAAGTATCGCTCCCTTCTTTCGGATACTCAAATATTAGTCTTCATCAGTTTCGGATTCGCCGTCATACGTAGCCATTGTGCTAAGTATGTCGTCATCTTCTCCGCTCGTTACCGGTTCTTCTTTCGATAACATTCGCTTCTTCCGTATCGTCAGCTACTGCATCTGAGCCTTCCATTACTTCTTTGATTTCATCTTCATTCGTATCTACATCATCGTCATCATCAAGTTCTTTGATTACAACTTCTTCTTGATCTTCGTTCAAAATCTTCACATCAAGACCGATACTCTGAAGTTCTTTAAGCAATACTTTGAAAGATTCCGGCACGCCCGGTTCAGGAATATTTTCACCTTTAACAATCTTTTCGTATGCTTTCACACGACCTACCACGTCATCAGACTTAACAGTGAGCAATTCCTGCAAGGTATACGCTGCACCATAGGCTTCCAACGCCCATACTTCCATTTCCCCGAAACGCTGACCGCCGAACTGAGCTTTACCGCCCAATGGCTGTTGCGTTACTAAGGAGTAAGGACCGGTTGAACGGGCATGAATCTTATCATCAACCAAATGGTGAAGTTTTAACATATATACGTAACCAACGGTAACTTTGTTATCCATCGGTTCCCCTGTACGGCCGTCATACAATACGGTTTTACCGTCATCGTTTTTGCCGGCAATACGAAGGGTATCGAACACGTCACTTTCGTGCGCGCCGTCAAATACCGGTGTAGCGATATGGATACCGGCTACATCAGGTTTTGGCATGCCGTAAGTTTCGTAGTCATAACCGTAAGATTCCAAATCTTTGCGGATTTCTTCACGTTTTTCACGTGCCGATTCAATAGCATCGATGATATCAACAACTACGGAAATTTCTTTTAATTCAATCTGTAAAGATTCTTCCATTTCCGGTGCTTGTTCTTCATCGTCAAAATATTCAATTTCAGCATCGCTGTATTCTTTTTCGATAGCGCGCAATTCGTCATAACGTTCGCGGCCACCGAGTTCAGCTAATTGGTTCTGTGCTTCCGTATAAATTAAGCTCAACGCTTCTTCACGGCGTGCATCGATTTCACTGTCCACATCAAGATGGGCGACTGTTACGTTTTCCGCCACTTTAGCTTTTAAAGCGTCCATTTCGCCGTACAATTCTTTAATACGGTCGATATTATCCCAATAACGGCTGTCGGCTTTCGCTTGGTTCAATACATTTTGAATCTTCAGGTCCGTAGCTTTAATCTGCATGCCGAGACCCTGAACAGCCCAACCGATGTGAGTTTCCAATACCTGACCGATGTTCATACGAGAAGGTACGCCCAATGGGTTCAATACGATTTGAACCGGTGTGCCGTCCGGCAAGAATGGCATGTCTTCCTGACGCATTACGCGGGAAACGACACCCTTGTTACCATGACGACCGGCCATTTTATCGCCTTCGTGGATTTTACGTTTTTGTGCAATATATACACGAACTAATTTGTTAACGCCCGGTTGTAATTCATCACCGTTTTCACGCGTGAAGACTTTAACGTCAACGATTTTACCGGATTCACCATGTGGCACACGAAGGGAAGTATCACGTACTTCACGTTCTTTGTCACCGAAGATGGCACGCAATAAGCGTTCTTCCGGCGTTAATTCAGTTTCACCTTTTGGTGTAACTTTACCAACTAAGATATCCCCCGGATGAACTTCCGCACCGATGCAGATGATACCTTCTTCGTCCAAGTTGCGAAGATTGTCATCTCCCGTATTCGGTAATTCACGGGTAATTTCTTCGGCACCTAATTTGGTGTCACGCGCATCACATTCGTATTCTTCAATGTGAATAGATGTATAAATATCTTCTTTGCAAAGTTCTTCACTAAGCAAGATAGCATCTTCGTAGTTGTAACCTTCCCAAGGCATGAACGCCACGAGCACGTTAAAACCAAGTGCCAATTCACCGCCATCGGTAGCCGGGCCGTCAGCCAATACTTGGCCTTTAACAACGCGGTCGCCGCGGAATACGATTGGTTTCTGGTTGAAACATGTGGATTGGTTGGAACGAAGGAATTTATTCAATTTGTAAACGTCAACACGACCGTTGTCGCGCTGTACATGGATTTCATTACCCCAACAACGAGTAACGATACCTTCTTCTTTAGCAAGTACGCAAACGCCGGAGTCAGTAGCGGCTTTGTATTCCATACCGGTACCTACAAGCGGAGCCTGAGCGCGGAGCAAAGGCACGGCCTGACGCTGCATGTTCGCACCCATCAAGGCACGGTTAGCATCGTCGTTTTCGAGGAATGGAATCATAGCGGTACCGATGGAAACAACTTCCTTCGGACTAACGTCCATGTAGTCAACTTTTTCAGGAGCTACTTCAAGGACTTCAGAGCCGCGACGACAAGCGATATGAGTATCTACGAAGTTACCTTCATCATCGAGAATGGAGTTAGCCTGTGCAAGGGTCATGCCTTCTTCTTCGTCGGCAGTCATGTACACAACCTGATCCGTAACTTGTACTTTAATGATTTTGTTAGCGTCATCGCCGGTACCGTAGATTTTTTCTACACGACGATATGGCGCTTCAATAAAGCCGAATTCATTAACTTTCGCATAGTTGGAAAGGGAAGAAATCAAGCCGATGTTCGGACCTTCAGGCGTTTCGATCGGACACATACGACCATAGTGGGAGTGATGCACGTCACGAACTTCGAAGCCCGCACGTTCACGCGACAAACCGCCAGGTCCCAATGCAGACAAACGACGTTTGTGAGTCAATTCGCCAAGGGGGTTAGTCTGGTCCATGAACTGGGACAACTGAGAGGAACCGAAGAATTCTTTAATAGCCGCAACTACCGGACGAATGTTGATGAGCGCCTGTGGCGTAATCATAGCATTGTCTTGAATTGTCATACGTTCACGCACAACACGTTCCATACGAGTCAAACCGATGCGGAATTGGTTCTGTAACAATTCGCCTACACAACGTAAACGACGGTTACCCAAGTGGTCGATATCGTCCACATGGCCAACGCCATCCATCAAGTTCAACAAGTAGCTGATGTTGGCGATCATATCTTCGCGAGTTACCGTACGATGTTCAAACGGCAAGTTGCTGTTATTGCAGATAACTTTGAAGGAATGACCTTCAGAGCTCTTCACATAGAATTCCGCAAAACCTTCACCGCTGAAAACGCCGCTATTAGCAACGATATCGAGCTGTTCTTCGTTCATTACTGTATCAGCATCAACGATAATTTCGCCGGTTTCCATGTTTACGATTGGCTGAGCCAAAGTCTGACCCAACATACGTTGACGCCAGCCTAATTTTTTATTCAATTTATAACGACCTACGCGCGCTAAATCGTAACGACGAGGATCGAAGAATAAATTGTCGAATAAATTACGAGCACTTTCTACCGTAGGCGGTTCACCCGGACGTAATTTTTTGTAAATTTCAACCAACGCTTCTTCAGAAGATTCGGTTGTATCTTTTTCAAGTGTGCGGAGTAAGCGTTCGTCATATACGCGATTGCCTTCTTCGTCAGTTCCACCATTCCAGAACAATTCCAAAATGGATTCATCCGTGCTCCACCCAAGGGCACGCACTAAAATTGTAGCCGGTAATTTGCGGTTACGGTCGATACGTACGGATACGATTTCATTAGCATCCGTTTCGAGCTCGATCCAAGCACCACGGTTAGGAATTACTGTGGAACCGTACAAGCGGTTACCCATAGTATCAATTTCACGAGTATAATATACACCCGGGGAACGAACGAGCTGCGATACGATAACACGTTCCGCCCCGTTGATGATGAATGTACCGGTTTCGGTCATCAACGGGAAGTCGCCCATGAAAACTTCCTGTTCTTTAATATCCTGGTTTTCAGGATCATTATTAATCAAACGAACGTTAACGCGCAATGGCGCTGCATAGGTAGCATCACGGTTTTTACATTCGTTAATATCGTATTTTGGCTCCCCAAGGCTAAATCCTTCAAAAGAAAGCACTAAATTACCTGAATTGTCTTTAATCGGAGAAATATCGTCAAAAATATTTTGTAAACCGCTCTCCAAAAACCACTCATAAGACTTGCGTTGCACGTCCAATAAATGTGGCATTTCTAGAACTTCGTTAATTTTAGCATACGTATAACGCGTTCTTTTACCTACCTTCTCAGGTTTGAACATACCAGCTTTCACCCCTCATTTCAATTGGCTTACCTTCTATTCTATAACGGTATGACATCAGACAAAAATCCAGGTCTCAGTTTTCCTGTTAACGCAATGACAAAATAAGCAAGGCTCTCATTTTTTTATTTTTGAACCTTGCTTCGCCTTCGGTTAACACAACCTTGGAAGATTTACCCTTTATCAGTAACGATGTTATAGTCATATTATTGAGTACTCCTTAATTTATACGACGCATTCGTACGCCTATAAAATAATATTATACATTAATCAATATATATCTGAGTACATTTGCAATTTAGTATTATATCATTATAAAATTGCTTTGTCAAAAATATTTTGCAAAAAATATTTCCCGAATAATGGCTGAAAAATTTTTTTTGAAAAATTTACTTTGCGTTACAACTAAACTCTGCTATACTGAAATCAATATATAACCATGACATGAAGGGGGAGCACCACCAAAAGGGTGCTCTCCCTTCATGTCTTTTTTTATAAGGAGGCATCCATGATCGTCAACGGCAAAGAACAAACGCTCACGGAATCTGTGACAGTTTCCGCCTTTCTCGAAACTGCGGGCTACAATTCCAAACGCGTTGTGGTGGAGCGAAACCGCATCATCATTCCGCAAAGCGAATTTGAATCAACTTGGTTACTGGACAGCGACACGCTGGAAATTGTTCACTTCGTAGGAGGCGGCTGATGAATATTACAGTAAACGGCCAAGCCCGGTCGGTAGCTCCCGGCTCGGTTACGGCGGATATCATTACCAACGGCAGCAATGACCTTTGGTTACTGAACGGCTTTGCCGTTGATGGTGCAACGCCCCTCAAAGAGGGCGATGCTTTATTACGCGTGTCACGCACTGAAACACCTGACGAAGCAACGTACGACGCCGTATGGAACGCACGGTACGGCACCAAAATTTATAAGCGTCTCAAACAAAGTCATATTCCGGTCTGCGGTGCCGGCGGTCTCGGCTCACACATCGCCATTAGTCTCGCGCGGCTTGGCATCGGCGAACTCACCATCATCGACAAAGATGTGGTAGACATTACGAACCTTGGTCGCCAAGCTTATGAAATGACGGATTTGGGCAAACCGAAAGTTGTAGCCTTAAAAGATATTCTTCACCGCATCAATCCATTCATTAAGGTCAACGCTATTCACGACACGATTCACAGTAACAATTACGACAACTATTTAAAAGGCTTCCCCTACATTATCGAAGCCTTCGATTCGGCTGAAAACAAAGCGGAATTAACAAGCTATGTACTAACGCACTATCCCGCAACAACGTTAATCGGGGCCAGCGGCGTCAGCGGTTACGACCATCCGAATACGGTACAAACCAAAGAATTATTCAGTCGCTATTACCAAACGGGTGACGGCCACAGCGAAAGCACCCTCGGACTTTTGGCTCCGCGGGTCATGCTCTGTGCCGCTCACGAAGCAACCATGCTCTTACATTTATTACTGACTCAAAAGGAGTGACACTATGTCAACAACAGCCTCACAACAGGCCACCATCGAAGCAAGCTCTAAATTTACACCGGAAGGCGATACTTTCACGCTGGGCGGCAAAACATTTTCTTCTCGCCTTATCTTAGGTTCCGGCAAGTTTTCACTGCCCCTTATAAAAGCCGTTGCCGAAGAAGGCAAGGCTCAAATCATCACCTTGGCCCTTCGCCGTGCTACCCCGGACGGGCAGGAAAATATTTTAGACTTCATGCCTAAAGATGTTACCTTATTACCGAATACATCCGGTGCCCGCACCGCCGAAGAAGCGGTGCGCATCGCCGAACTGTCCCGTGCCATGGGGTGCGGCGATTTTGTCAAAGTGGAAATCATCAGCGATGCCCGTTGGCTCCTACCGGACAACAACGAAACCATTCGTGCTACCAAAATGTTAGCTGATAAAGGCTTTGTCGTACTTCCTTATATGTATCCCGACTACTATGCCACCAAGGCTCTCGAAGATGCCGGTGCGGCTGCCATCATGCCGTTAGCCGCACCAATCGGCAGTAACCGCGGTCTTTGCACCAAAGCCTTCATCGACATCGTACTAAAAAGTACGGACTTACCGGTCATCGTTGACGCCGGCATCGGCAAACCGTCGGAAGCCTGTGAAGCCATGGAAATGGGTGTCACCGCCATCATGTGCAATACGGCGATAGCCACCGCCGGCAATGTGGCACAAATGTGCAAAGCTTTCCGCCTGGCCATCGAAGCCGGTCGTCTGGCGTACCTCGGTAAAACCGGGCGCGTCATTACAGACCAAGCGGAGGCATCCAGTCCGCTCACCGGATTCTTAAACGATTAAGCGCATACACATGGAACGATTAAGCGCATACACATGGAACGATTAAGCGCATACACATGAACCGATTAAGCGCATGCACATGAAATGATTACGTGCGCATCTTCAGAACCAAGTTCTTCCCACATTGATTACCGGATGACGTTCCTAATGCGCAAATAAACTGAAGCTAAATAATTTAGGAGATCATAATGAATATATTACCTAATCCTCGTCATATGATGCCGCCCAAGCTCAACGGCCACATCAAAACGGCCACACCCGACGACGAAGCTGTATTAAAAAATGACATCATGACCTACACTTCGTCCATGGACCAATTGGATATGACGCGGCTCAACTATGTACTGAATACTAAAAACAGCTTTTCTGATAAAAACTTTACCGCCCACCATGTAGAGCAAGCCCTAGCCAAAGACACGTTGGAACCGGAAGATTTTATGGCCCTCCTCAGTACGGCTGCCGCTCCCTATTTGGAGGCGATGGCGCAAAAAGCCAAAACCTTAACCAGAGCTCGCTTTGGCAATAACGTGCAACTATTCACACCCTTATATATCGCCAACTACTGCCATAACGGTTGTCGTTACTGTGGTTTTAACAGCAAACAAACGATTAAACGGGCCCAACTTTCTATGGATGATGTCAAACGCGAGTTGGAAAGTATTGCCCAAACAGGCTTACAAGAAATTTTATTTTTAACCGGGGAATCGGAATCACACTCTTCCATCGAATATATCGCATCCGCCCTCGAACTGGCCAAACCGTATTTTGCCAACATCGGCATAGAAATCTATCCCGCCAATCAAGCAGACTACGAAATTCTCCATCAAGCGGGGGCGGATTTTATTACCGTCTTCCAAGAGTCATACGATCTCAAAGCGTATGAATACTACCACCCTTACGGCAACAAACGCTCCTTCCCGTATCGGTTTTATGCCCAGGAACGGGCTTTGAACAGCGGTTTTAGAGGGGCCGGCTTTGCCGCTCTATTAGGTCTTAGCAATTTCCGCTACGATGCCTTAGCCACCGGGCTTCACGTCTGGAGTACACAGCAAGCCTTCCCGGCCGCGGAGCTCAGTTTTTCCGTACCACGCTTGCGTCCGGTTAACGGTGAGCTCGGACACTTCAACCATTTAGTGAGCGACCGCGACTTCTTGCAAATCATGTGTGCCTATCGTTTATTTGTACCGCAAGCACAAATTACCGTATCCAGCCGCGAAAGTCGCGAGTTCCGCAATGCGGTCATGAATATTTGTGCCACTAAAGTATCGGCCGGCGTCCAAGTGGATGTAGGCGGTCACAGTGCAAGCAACAAACATCGAAGCAGCGACCAATTTGACATTAGTGATACCCGAAGTGTTCCCGAAATGCATGATGATATTCAAAAACTGGGCTTGCAGGTAGTGTACCATGACCACATCCGTGTCTAAAAACGAAGTTTTCAACTTAAAAGCTCCCTCAACTGCGCAAGGGGACGCAACCACACAAGGTTCTATGAAACTAACCTATGTCACTCATTTACCCGCACTCTATGAGTTTTTAGGAAAAATAAATTCACCCTTGTCACCGACCGACTATTTACGAGCTCTAATTAAGTCCGGTCCCGATGCAGTATTGCTTCGAGCTAAGGAATTATCCATCAAAGAGTATGAGGACCTACTCACAGAACTTCTTCCCATAGCTAAAACGGTCGGCACGGAGCTCATCATCAGCCACCATATCGACTTAGCCATAAAATATAATTTGCCGGCTCAACTTTCAGTGCCCGAATGTCTCGATATAACGGCTCAAGCCCAGGCAGAGTCTGTTTTAGGATATAAAGTTCTTATGCCTGCCCCGTTTAAATTTGGGGTTTCAGTTCATTCTTTAGGTGAAGCCCAAAAAGGAGAATCTCAGGGTGCCAAATGGTTAGTCTTAGGGCACTTATTCCCTTCTCGCTGCAAACCGGGACTGGCACCGCGAAATAGCGCCGAATGCCAGGACGTGCTTGAGTTCGCGAAAGCCCACCATATCCCCCTTCACGCTATCGGCGGCATAAACTTTAACACGTTCAGCCAACTTCCAAAAGGATTTGCGGGCATCTATGTAATGACGGAAACCATGGAACAGGAAGATATTTACGGTTACACGAAAAAAATAGGACGGCAACTGTTAAGCGGCATTGAATAAACTTAGTTTTCTATTAACTACAAAAGGCGCTTGAATCTAAGCAGAGATAGATTCAGGCGCCTTTTATAAGGGTCATTGGCTATATTTTTATTGTATTGAATATGTAGTATTTGATATTCCGCATCTAGGATTTAAAATCCAGTACTCAATATCTAATACTTTGTATTCGGCATTCAGTATCTAATACTTTGTATTATTAGTTGCCTTTTACTTTTAAAATGTCAGCACCGGCAATACCAGGTTTTGTCATTTCAGCCGGCGATAAGATATGGTTCATTTCGGCTTCGGTCAACAAACCTTTTTCCAAAATGATTTCTTTAATAGCGCGGCCCGTTGTGTACGCTTCTTTAGCCAAAGCGGATGCGTTTTCATAACCAACATGCGGTAACAAAGCGGTTACGATGCCCACACTGCGGTTCAACCAGTATTCGCAACGTTCGCGGTCAACTTCGAGGTCGATTAATAATTTATCAACGAAAGTATTTACGCCGTTTTTCAAATAGCACATAGCATTGAACAAGTTGTACGCAATAACCGGTTCCATAACGTTCAATTCGAACTGGCCGTTTTCAACGCCCAAGGTTACGGCTAAGTCGTTAGCTACTACCTGGTAGCAGACCTGGTTCAATACTTCCGCAATTACAGGGTTAACTTTGCCCGGCATAATGGAAGAACCCGGTTGACGAGGTGGTAATTTCAATTCGCCAATACCGCAACGAGGGCCGGATGCCATCAAGCGGAAATCGTTCGCCATTTTAATCAACACGAGAGCCGTTACTTTCATGCCACTGGAAATGTCGGCAAAAATATCGGTGTTGTTCGTAGCATCGATCAAGTTATCAGCGGTAACAAATTTTTCACCAACCACTTCAGATAATTCATGAGCTACGTCTTCGATGTAAGAAGGTTCGGCGTTAAGACCCGTACCTACAGCAGTCGCCCCCATGTTCACAACATGAGCACCTTCAATGGAAGACTGAATACGTTTAATGCCACGGCGAATACCGGAAGCGTAAGAGCCCATTTCCTGACCAAGGGTAATCGGCACAGCGTCTTGTAAATGAGTACGGCCCATTTTCAAAACTTCTTTGTATTCTTCCGCTTTCTTTTCCAATTCGTCAACTAAGCGCTGCAATGCTTCAATTAACGGTTTGCTTTTTAAAATAGCACACACTTTAATAGCTGTCGGGAATGTATCGTTCGTGGACTGAGCCATGTTGCAGTGGTTGTTTGGAGAAATAATGTCATAACTGCCTTTGGCATGACCTAAGATTTCAAGACCACGGTTCGCCAACACTTCGTTCATGTTCATGTTGAAGGATGTACCGGCACCACCTTGAATCGGATCGATTGGGAATTGTTCTACCCATTGGCCGGCAATGATTTCATCGGCAGCCTGCACGATGGCATTACCGATAGTCGGATCCATACGACCTGTCTTCATGTTAGCCAAAGCACTGGCTTTTTTAACCATAGCCATGGATTTAATGAAATCACGGTCAAGATGTTTCCCTGTAATTGTAAAATTTTCCATTGCGCGAAGAGTTTGCACACCATAATACAATTCGTCAGCAACTTCTAATTCGCCTAAAAAATCATGTTCCTTACGCATACGTTTTACCTCATTTCTTCTAGTACCTACTATGTTGAACCGATTATCGCAAACCGGTTAAAATCATTGTTATATTATTGTTATGTTACTGTTAGTTTTTGTTCGCTCATTGGATTCCTTCTGTACAACTTTAAGACTGTATTATCCTTTGTCTTAAAACTTCATTATTCAAGCTGCATATAGGAAATGTCCGGTATGGGCTAAGTTCGCTCCATCCAATATCTACCGGACACGTTCATTATAACATGTATACAATGTACAACAAAGG
>ENA-OQJC01000317-OQJC01000317.1-human-gut-metagenome-genome-assembly--contig:-NODE-317-length-14927-cov-3.563243_pt1 | contig 14927 bp, 17 predicted proteins | sample MGYA00242600_ERZ504766 | MGnify/ENA primary metagenome ERZ504766 (study PRJEB26092, sample SAMD00036364) | human gut metagenome | host: Homo sapiens | study: EMG produced TPA metagenomics assembly of...
TTGAAGTTTCTCGGAACAAACCGGTCTTTCTTGACGTCTATTGGTTCTTTTCAAGGGCTTCCTGCTGAGACTTCGGAAGTCATTCTTTTGCCTCAGCGCTTGGCGCTCAAGTATAATACCACACCCCTGCCTCCTTGTCAACACTTTTTGACAGATTTTTTCCAATTTCTTGCAGAATAAGAATCCCCCTGTTTTTCACCCGTTACAGGACGTGCCTTTTTCTGACAAGGCGGCGGGTAGAACGTATTATGGAGTTATCCCCGTATCCTGTATAAGGTAGCTATACTTATTACATAAAGGAGAAGCGCCATGTCCTGTGTCAACATCCGCGGCTGCTGCATCGGCGAGGGCCGCCCCAAAGTTATTATTCCTATTGTAGAGCCCACGGAAACCGCCGTTCTTGAAAAAGCTGCCGAGTTTTCCACATTGCGCGCCGATTGTGTGGAATGGCGCATCGATTGCTTTGAAGGCGCAAAAGACCTTCCGGCCATCGTGCACTGCGCCGCAAAGCTTCGCGTTGCCTTAAAGGATCAGCTTCTTCTTTTCACCTTCCGCACAAAGGCCGAGGGCGGCAAAGTCGCTCTGGCCCACGAAGAGTATCTTCATTTTATCCGCACCGTTCTTGCCACCGACTGCGCCGATCTGATCGACATTGAATTTTTCACCGCAGGCGCAGAGCTTCCTGCGCTGATCGAAGAAGCCCACACCGCCGGGGCTGCAGTGGTGTGTTCCAGCCACGACTTCCATAAAACGCCGTCGCGCGCCGAACTGGTGAGTCGTATGGTTGCCATGCAGCGGTCCGGGGCTGATCTGCCCAAACTGGCTGTGATGCCCCAGAGCCGTGCCGACGTGCTGGAGCTTCTGGCTGCCACCGCTGAAATGGCCGACCGGCATCCGGAGACTCCCATCATTACCATGAGCATGGGAGCTCTGGGCGCGGTGAGCCGCCTTTCCGGCGAAGCCCTTGGCTCCGCCATGACCTTTGCCAATCCCGGGCAGGCCAGTGCACCGGGGCAGGTATCGTTGGAGGTCGTAAACGAAGTATTGGATGCACTGCATTTATAAATCCCGAAAGGAGCTTTTATGAAAAAGAAGTATTCTGCTCTCCCAGAACTTCTTTTGCGAAGTATTTTTTACACGCTTATCAATTATGTGCTTCTCAGCATGGTGCTGTCTTTTCGGCTTCATTGGAGCTCCATTCTGTTTTCTGCTGCCATGCTGTGGTTTGCTTTGTATTATTCAAAGACCATCCAGCAGTTGACCGGCAAACGGCTTCTCGCAGACCTTTTGTGGCTCGGCTGCATTCTCATCAGCACATTTATTGCATTCTTTGTCGGGTACATTCAAGGCTCGTTCGCATCATTTTAACGAAAAAGACCGGAGCTGTAGGTCACACTTACAGTTCCGGTCTTTCTTTTTATGTCACAAAGAGATGATTATGCCATCTTGGCTTCCAGACGGGTGCGGATGGCCTTGATAAAGCCCTCGCTGTCCACAGCGTGGGGGTGATGCCCTCAGCCAGACCGCACAGGTCTTTCGTCATGATGCCGTCGTTCAGGGTCTGCAGGCTGGCGGCTTCCAGTGCCTCGCCAAACTTCACCAGCTCCGGCAGGCCGTCCAGTTCACCGCGCTTCTTGAACGCGCCAGACCACGCAAAGATGGTAGCCATGGGGTTAGTGGAGGTCTTTTCGCCCTTCAGGTACTTATAGTAATGGCGGGTGACGGTGCCGTGGGCGGCCTCGAACTCGTATTTGCCGTCCGGGCTGACCAACACGCTGGTCATCATTGCCAGAGAGCCAAAGGCGGTGGAGACCATATCGCTCATTACGTCACCGTCGTAGTTCTTGCAGGCCCAGACAAAGCCGCCCTCGCTGCGAATGACGCGGGCAACGATATCGTCAATGAGGCTGTAGAAGTAGGTGATGCCTGCGGCCTCGAACTTTGCCTTATACTCGGCGTCGTACACCTCCTGGAAGATATCCTTGAAGGTGTGGTCGTACTTCTTGGAGATGGTATCCTTTGCGCCGAACCACAGATCCTGCTTCACATCCAGTGCGTAGTTGAAGCAGCTGCGGGCAAAGCTGCGGATGGAATCATCCTTGTTGTACTGGCCCTGCAGAACGCCAGCGCCCTCAAAGTCAAACACGGTGGCGCGCTGCTCAGAGCCATCGGCACCGGTGAACACCAGTTCAGCCTTGCCTGCACCCGGGATGCGAAACTCGGTGCACTTGTACACATCGCCGTAGGCGTGGCGGGCAATGGTGATGGGCTTTTTCCAGTTTTTGACCACCGGCTTGATGCTGTCGATCATGATGGGTGCGCGGAACACGGTGCCGTCCAGCACCGCGCGGATGGTGCCGTTGGGGCTTTTCCACATCTCATGCAGCTTGTACTCGTCCATGCGCTGGGCATTTGGAGTGATGGTGGCGCACTTGACCGAAACGCCGTACTTCTTGTTGGCAAGGGCGGCATCCATGGTCACCTTGTCGGCGGTAGCGTCGCGGTTGGGCAGGCCCAGATCGTAATATTCGGTCTTGAGGTCCACAAACGGAAGGATCAGTTCGTCCTTGATCATCTTCCACAGAATACGGGTCATTTCGTCGCCGTCCATCTCGACGAGGGGCGTGGTCATTTTGATCTTTTCCATAGCAGGGTTCCCTTTCCTCTCTTTGGATCGTTTTTCCAGCCGCGCTGCACTGCCAGATGCCGCGCGGGCAGTTCGGCAGAATGTTTATTTGCGGTAAGCGGCTGCCAGCTTTTCAAGGGCCGGCAGGCTGCGCTTGACCTTTTCGGTATCGATGCAGTAGGCAAGGCGCACATAGCCCTTGACACCGAAGCTGTCGCTGGGCACCAGCAGCAGGTCAAACTCCCGGGCCTTCATGCAGAAGGCGTTGGCATCCTCTTCCAGAGCCTTGGGGAAGATGTAGAAGGTACCGCCGGGGCGCTCCACCTCAAAGCCCAGCGTGGTGAGCTTATCGTACAGCAGGTTCATGTTGGTCTCATACACACTCAGATCACTGGTCACATCCTGACAGCGGCTCACGGCCCGCTGAATGATGCTGGGCGGGCAGTTGTGGCCGGTGAAGCGGGAGATCTGGGCCATCATGTCCACCAGCACATCCTCGCCCTCACAGCCCGGACGCACCGCCACATAGCCAAGGCGCTCGCCGGGCAGGCTCAGGCTCTTGGAATAGGAGAAGCAGGTGAGAGTGTGGGGGTAGAACGCCGCCGGGTAGGGCACCTTTTTGCCGTCGAATGCGATATCCCGGTAGGGTTCATCGCTGACGAGGAAGATGTTGTGGCCAAAAGCCTTGCTCTTCTCGGTCAGGATCTCGGCCATGCGGGTGAGCGTCCCGGCAGAGTAGACCACGCCGGTGGGGTTATTGGGGGTGTTGATGAGCACACAGGTGGTCTTTTCGCCGATCATCTGCTCGAATGCGTCCAGATTGGGCTGGAAGGTCGGTGCCTGCGGCGGCACCACCTTGAGGACTGCCCCGGTGCCCGCCACATAGGGGCCGTACTCCGGGAAGTAGGGCGCAAAGGTGAGCACCTCGTCGCCGGGCTGCGTGACCGCACGGATGGCATGGGCAATGGCACCCGCCGCACCGGTGGTGGGGAAGATGTGCTTCTGCTCATAGGGCAGGCCAAAGGTCTTTGTCAGGTGCGCTGCCACATCGGTGCGGAAGCCCGGGTCACCCTGACTGGGGCAGTAGCCGTGCAGATTTACCGGCTCTTCGTTGGCCAGCAGATCCTGCATAGCGGCAGTGAACTCCTGCGGGCAGGGCACGCTGGGGTTGCCCAGCGAGTAATCGAACACGTTCTCATATCCGATCTCGGCAGCACGCTGCTTGCCGTACATAAAGGTCTCGCGGATGACGCTCTTATTGCCGAGCATCGCGCGATAAGTCTCGTTCAGCATAATACTTTCCCCCGAGAGTTTATTTGTGGGCAGCCGTATAGCTCTGCTCCACCTTGATGATGCAGCTGTAGGCTGCATCCTGTTCCTTGATGAACTGTTCCAGCTGAGTCAGCAGCTCTACCTTATCCCCTGCATAGCCTGCCGGCAGCACCAGATCGAACAGCACATTGGTGTGGGTTCTGCCCGGCACGATGCGCAGATCGTGCAGCGAAAGCTCCGGGTCCATCTGACGCAGCTTTTCGGTCAGGCGGGCACGCAGCACCCCCACTGCGGCGTCCGAGGTGACGATGGGATCGTAGTGGATGGTCACCATGAGGTTGTCGTTTTTAAAGAAGTCCCGTTCGATGTTGTCGATCAGGTCGTGTGCCTCCAGCGGGTCCTGCTCGGCGGGCAGCTCCACATGCAGGGAGGCGAACTGGTGTCCCGGGCCGTAGTCGTGCACCATCAAATCATGCATCCCCAGCACGCCGGGATAGGAGAGCACCTTCTGCTCGATGTGGTCCACCAGATCCTCGCTGGGGCTTTCGCCCAGCAGCGGGCTGAGCGTATCCATCACAAGGCCCCAGCCGGAGATCAGGATGAACGCCGCCACGCCTACGCCCATCAGGCCATCCAGCACATCCCAGCCGGTCACGCGGCACAGCACTGCGGCAATGAGCACCGCGCCGGTGCTCAGCACATCGTTGCGGCTGTCGGCAGCAGTGGCAATGAGGGTCTCGGAGCCGATGATGCGCCCGATGGTGCGGTTGAAGCCGCTCATCCACAGCTTGACGAGGATGGACGCCGCCAGCACTGCCACCGTGAGCCAGCTGAACATCACCGGGGTGGGGTGCAGCACCTTGACCACCGATTCCTTCAGCAGCGAAAAGCCGATGCCGAGAATGGTCACGCTGACTGCCAGCCCCGCCAGATATTCATACCGGGCATGGCCGAAGGGGTGCTCTGCGTCCGGGGCCTTGGCGGCCAGCTTGAAGCCCACCAGACTGACCACGTTGGACGAGGCGTCCGACAGGTTGTTCAGGGCATCTGCCATGATGGCAATGGAGCCGAACAGGGTGCCCACGGTCAGCTTGCCCAGACACAGCAGCAGGTTGCACGCCATACCCACCCAGCAGGCAAGGTTGCCATAGGCGGCGCGCACCTTAGGTTCCTGCGCACGGTCGGGCTGGCGAATGAAAAGACGGATCAAAAACTGAGTCATAACGGTCCTCCATGGGCAGCGCTGGACACCTGCATACCCTGTCATCGCTTATAGTATAGCATTTCGCTTTATCGTTTTAAAGTATTTTCCGAAAACTTTTGCCCGGTATAGAAAGACCCCGGCAGAGCGGGATGCCCTGCCGGGGAGCTTTATGGGAACGGTAAACCGGGATTCTCGGATGAATTACTTCTCAGAAGGCTTGCTCAGGTCCACGCTGCGGATGATCTTGCGCACCGGCAGGATGCTCTTGGCATTCATGGACAGCTCGTCCACGCCCATGCGCAGGAAGGTCTCGGTCAGGGCGGTGTCGGCACCCAGCTCACCGCAGATGCCCACCCAGATGCCGTGGCGGTGGCCCGCCTCAATGGTCATCTTGATGGCGCGCAGCACAGCGGGATGGTGCGGGTTGAAGAACGGCTCCAGCTTTGCATTCTGGCGGTCCAGCGCACAGGTGTACTGGGTCAGGTCGTTGGTGCCGATGGAGAAGAAGTCGCACTCGGCAGCCAGCTCGTCCGCAATCAGCACAGCGGCGGGGGTCTCGATCATGGTGCCCACCTCGATGTTCTGGCCCATCTTCACGCCCTCGGCGGTCAGTTCTGCGCGGCACTCTTCCAGAACAGCCTTGGCATCCTGCAGCTCCCGCAGGCTGGTGATCATGGGGAACATGATGCTCATGTTGCCGTAGGCAGAAGCACGCAGCAGAGCGCGCAGCTGGGTCTTGAAGAAGTCCCTGCGGGTCAGGCAGATGCGGATGGCGCGGTAGCCCAGAGCGGGGTTATCCTCGTGATCCAGCTTCATGTAATCGACGGTCTTATCGGCACCGATGTCACAGGTACGGACAACCACCTTGCGGGGAGCCAGACTCTCCACCACCTGCTTGTAGGCCTCGAACTGGTAGTCCTCGGTGGGGAAGTCCTTGCAGTTCAGGTAGACGAACTCAGTGCGGAACAGGCCCACACCGCCAGCATCGTTCTGCTGCACAGCACCCACATCGCTCATGCCGCCGATGTTGGCAAAGACATTGATGGTCTTGCCGTCCAGCGTGGTGTTGGGCTTGCCCTTCAGCTCCTGCAGCAGGGCCTGCTTCTTCTGATCTTCCTGCTGGCGCTTCTTCAGGCTCTTGAGCAGGTCGGGGTGGGGTCAACGTAAACGCAGGCGTTGTAGCCATCGATGACCGCCATCTTGCCGTCCCAGTCGTCCTGAATATCCTTGCACTGGATCAGGGCAGGGATGTTCATGCTGCGGGCCAGAATGGCGGTGTGGCTGTTGGAGCTGCCCTCACGGATGATAAAGCCCAGCAGCAGGCTCTTATCCATGCGGACGGTCTCAGACGGGGCCAGATCCTCCGCGACCAGAATGCTGGGCTCGGTGCCCTGCAGGCTGGCGTTGTCCACCCCCTGCAGGATGTCCAGAATGGCCTGTGCGATATCGATGACATCTGCACTGCGGGCCTGCAGATACGGGTCATCCATGGCGGCGAACACCGCAGCCTGATTGTTGCCTGCCGTCTTGACGGCGTACTCGGCACACTTTTTCTGGCTGTTGATGATCTCCTTGATGGCATCCACAAAGTCGTCGTCTTCCAGCATCATGGCGTGGATGTTGAACACCTCGGCGATGTCCTCGCCAGCCTCTGCCAGTGCCTTTTCATACAGCGCAGTCTGCTGCTCAATGGCCTTCTGCTGCGCTTCTTCAAAACGCGCCACTTCCGCTGCGGTATCCGCTACCTCTGCGGCAGAAATGGCAGTATCCTTTTTCTGTAGATCTTGAGCTTGCCGATGGCGATGCCATTCAGGATGCTCTTACCGGTGCCTACCTGCATTGCACACTACTCCTTCTTCATCTGTGCCGGGGCCGCACTGCTCCGACAGTCCAAAAAAGCCCCCGCAGCTCACCCGCGAGGGCCTTCCTCATCTTAACTGCGGAATCAGACGTTCTCGGTCAGGAACTTCTGGATGGCTGCTGCAGCAGCTTCCTCGTCGTCGCCCTCGACCTTGACGGTAACGGTCTCACCCTGCTTTACACCCATGCCCATCAGAGCCATCAGCTTGCGCATATCGCAGCTCTTGCCGTCCTTTTCCAGGGTAGCGCTGCTGGCAAAGCCCTTGACGGTCTTGACGAGCAGGCCGGCGGGACGAGCGTGGATGCCGCATGCATCCTTAACGGTATACTGGAATTCCTTCATAATCATTTTCTCCTTACTTGATCCCGTGCGGCGCTTCTGCACTTGCACCAGACGCGGCCGAGCCGCGGCACGGTTGATACATCTATTATAAACCCTTGCCGGGAATTTTTCACCATTTCATATTGCTAATTTTTTATGCAAAATTTTGGTACAATTGAACATACAAATGTGACAAAAATGCACGCATTTCACTTTTTCTTCTGCTTGTGTGCAAATTTTAGGCAAATTGCGGCCTGATTTTGCATCAAAACCCGAAGCTGTTCCCGGTCGTTTCCGGCTTTGGCAGGTCGTTCCGGTGCTTATTCCACCGGATATCCCTCGGCATCCAGCGGCAGTTCCGTATAAGGCACAGCCTGCGGCACGGCATCCGGCTCACCGGAGGTCTGCTGGGCGGTCAATTCCTCGTCATGGCGTTCGCCCCAATCGCCGCTGTAGTCCTCGCCGGAGGTCTGCTGGGCCGGTTCGCTGCCGGTCAGCTCTTCGTCGTGGCGCTCACCCCAGTCGCCCTCGTAGTCCTCGCCGGAAGTCTGCTTTGCCTCAGCTTCCGCCATGGCGGCCTGCATGTCTTTCAGGCCCACCACAACGCCGGAGGGCCGTTCCAGCAGGTAAGCTCCCACGGCCTTTTTGCGGTACACCAACAGCACGCCGTAGCGGCTGGTCTCTCCGCTGCTTGCCGCCGGGATCAGCGCCGTCCATTTTTCCACGGTCTTGCCCTTGTAGCGTGCAAGGTCCATGCCGCTCTGCTGCACCACCCCGTTGAAGGCCGAAAAGCTGTCATCCCACTTGCGGGGGATCTTGACCTTGTCTGCCGTGATGGATGCGCCGTCCACATCCAGACCGTAGCCGGTGAACCATGTCTGGATGTCCTGTGCACTCTCAATTTTGTTCACCGCCGCCGAGACCGCAACGGTGCGGTTGCTGATGAACCGGCCCAGCAGAGCACTGCCCACCACCAGTGCGCAGCACATGGCACCCAGACCCAGTTTTTTCAGGCTCGTTTTGCTCAGTGTAACTACAAACATATCCCCATGCCTCCCCAGCCTGTTTATTGCTCTGAGAACAATTTATTCAGAGTTCGGGCAGGTTATGACGATTTAAAATGCCCACCGTTTCACTCTGGGCATATTCAGCGGAAATATTATTTTGTTTTCGCGTTTGGAGTGGCCTGCGGGCCGCTCCAAACGCATTTTTACAAAAAGAGTCGCTGCCGGAAAATGCATTTTTTCTGCTGCACGACGGCTGCAAACCGACAGCAGCAAAATACCGCTACCCGTTACGTCCCCTTCCCGTGAAAAAGCAAATCAGCCAGACCCGCAGGTCTGGCTGATTTGCAATACTAAAAATAATTATTTCCTCTATTATTGTCAGAGTGAAGCGGAGACAATTCTAAATCGTCACGTCTCCGTGCGCTTTTACAAAATCCTCCGGCGAGACTTCGCCGTTCTGGCGGAGCACCTGTTTCAGCACCTGCATCACGCCGTATTCCCGGTGGGACGGTGCCAGGAACGACACCTGCGCCCGCAGCGGTCCGCTGCCGTTCTCCATCAAAAAGCCGTACTTCGCGGTGGTGAGCATCTCGGCATCGTTGTAGGTGTCACCAAAGGCCATCATGCTGTCGGCCGGAATGCCCAGCAGTGCACCCACCTTTGCCAGTGCTGCACCCTTGTGCACGCCTGGGTTCATCACGTCCACCCAGTTTCTGCCTGCCACTGCCACCGAGAATGCACCGCCATTTCCGGTGTGGAATGCGCCGTAGATCCGGTCGAAGGCTTTCTGCGAGTCGTCGTTGGGCAGATAGACGGTAAACTTATCCGCCGCCGCTTCCACCGCAGTCAGGTCATCCACGTATTCCACCCGGGTATAAAAATTCTTGAAAACTTTATCGTATTTCTCGTCCTGCTTTTCCGCGTAGGCCGCCTGCAGTCCGCACAAAAGTCCCACGTCTCCGGCCTGCTTTGTGCTGCGGGCCAGCTGCCGCCAGCCCTCGGCAGGCATTTCGGACACAAACAGGTCTTTCCCCTTCCAGCGAGCAGCGCCGCCGTTGTCGCCAATGAGAATGATCTCCTCCAGCAGATCCGGGAACATCGTTTCCAGTGTGTACAGAGGCCGCCCGCTGGCGGCGGCAAACAAGATGCCATGCCCGGCCAGTGCACGGATGGTCTCGGTAAACTTTGGCGGCAACTGGCTGTACTCGTCCAGAAGGGTCGCGTCCATGTCCGATGCGATCAGGCGAATGCGGTCCATTGCAGTTTCCTCACTTATCCGATGTAGCTGATGTTCACGTCCATATCGCCCTTATAGCCGGGCAGGCGTGCCGTGCAGGTGCCCTGCCACAGGGCGCAGTCGATGGGGCTGCTGGCAACACCATAATGTGCGTTCCAGATGGTATATTTTTCAGGCTGTTCAGATTGACACGCTTGCGGTACCACAGGGTAGAGGCATACACACCGGGTTTGTAGCCCTGTGCCTTGACCTCCTCACAGAAGGCGATGGCGCACTTGGTGCGGTCCTCCATACCCAGACCGTCGGCGCGGCCGGAACCATTGGAAGCGCCGGATGCTTCGGTGTCAAAGAAGATGGGGTAATCCAGCTTGCGTCCGTTCAGTACGTAGGCGCAGGCAAAGGCTTCCTCCTTGGCTTCCTCCTCGGTGGTGGCCTGACTGAAGAAATACACGCCCACCTTCAGGCCCGCATTCTTCACATTGGTGAAATGCTCCTCGAACATGGGGTCCAGCACCAGCGTGCCGGAAGCACCATAGCCGCGGTAGCCGATGCGGACGATCACAAAGCTCACGCCTGCCTTTTTGATCTGGTTCCAGTCGATGTTCTTCTGATACTTGGAAACATCCACACCAAAGGTCTTGCCATTTTCCAGCACACCGTCCGCATTGAAGTAATAGAGTTTATTGTCGATGCACTGGATGCCGGTCACCGGCTTGTTGGTGGTCTGGCTGTAGTAGTAGGTCTTGCCGCCGGAGGTGCGCCAGCCGGAATAGACCGGCTCCGTATCGCTCTTGCCCAGCCAGCCGAACAGGAAATTGAGCAGCCAGCTGAAAAATCCGTTCTCATCGCTCAGGTCGATGCACTGGGCCTCGGCGGCATCCATGGCACCGGCATCCAGCGCGGCACGGATCTCTTCCGGTGTCAGCACCACGCTGTTTTCCGGCGTGTGCTGGTTCGTGCTGTTCTCCTCCGCTTCAGTGGCCTGTACAGGCGGCGCTTCCGGGTCCTGTGCAGCAAGCTCCGGGGTCTCCGTCTGCAGGGTGGGCATTGCCGTTTCCTGCTGTGCAGAAATAGTCTCGGTCACTGCCGCGGTACTTTCTTCCGGCTGTGCAGCCAGTGCCAGCGGTGCGCCCATTGAAAAGGTCATTGCCAATGCCAGAACTGCCGCTGCGCACCGCGTTTTGCCGCGGGTGCCGCGGGCAGTCAGTTTATTCCAGAACGTTTTTTTCATGCTGTGCTCCAAACCTCATGCATTTTTATCGGGATGCCGCCCTTCACAAAAAGGGCGGCGTTTCATCTTCTCAATACTCTTTCAGTATACACCCGCGGGCAAGCCCCCGTCAATTGCCGCACACTGCAAAGCGCAGCTCCGAAAAGCTGCCGCCCCGGTATCAGAAAATGCTCCAAAATAGATACGTCTCAGCCCGCAAAAACATTGCACAAAGCCAAAAATTGCAGATATTTCCAGCAAAATCAGCATTTTGTCTTGCTGTCTTGACATGTGTATGGTATTATACTTGACATGCAGTTTTTGCATTGAATCCACCATCTTGAAACAGAAAGGCAGTTTCTCATGTCAAATGTGAAAGATTTCTTAAAACGCAAGGATATCGTCATCACCCCGCAGCGCTATCTCATTGAAGCGCTGGGTGCCATGGCGCAGGGCCTGTTTGCCAGCCTGCTGATTGGCACCATCATCAAGACGCTGGGTCAGCAGACCGGCCTTGACGTGCTGGTAGACCTTGGCGGCTACGCCACGGCCATGAGCGGCCCGGCCATGGCCTGCGCCATTGGCTGGGCGCTGCACTGCCCGCCGCTGGTGCTGTTCAGCCTGATCACCGTAGGCTACTCGGCCAATGCTCTGGGCGGCGCAGGCGGCCCGCTGGCCGTGCTCATCATTGCCATCGTGGCTTCCGAGCTGGGCAAGGCCGTGAGCAAGGAGACCCGCGTGGACATCCTCGTGACCCCGCTGGTGACCATTTTTTCCGGCGTGGGCCTTTCCATGCTGATCGCCGCACCCATTGGCGCTGCTGCAAGTCAGGTGGGCACCCTGATCATGTGGGCCACCGAACAGGCTCCGCTGGTCATGGGCATTCTGGTATCCGTCATTGTGGGCGTGGCGCTGACCCTGCCCATTTCCTCTGCCGCCATCTGCGCCGCGCTGGGTCTGACCGGCCTTGCCGGCGGTGCCGCCGTGGCAGGCTGCTGCGCCCAGATGATCGGCTTTGCCGTGATGAGCTACAAGGAGAACGGCGTGGGCGGTCTGGTCAGTCAGGGCCTTGGCACCAGCATGCTGCAGATGGGCAACATCGTCAAGAACCCCCGTATCTGGATCGCGCCCACACTGGCCAGTGCCATCACCGGCCCGCTGGCCACCTGCGTGTTCCACTTTGAGATGAACGGTGCCGCCGTGTCCTCCGGCATGGGCACCTGCGGTCTGGTGGGCCAGATCGGCGTGTACACCGGCTGGGTCAGCGACATTGCCGCCGGTACCAAAGCCGCCATCACCTCGATGGACTGGGCTGCCATGGTGCTGCTGTGCTTTGTTCTGCCCGCCGTGCTGAGTGTGATCTTCTGCGAGATCGAGCGCAAGCTGGGCTGGATCAAAGAGGGCGATCTGAAGCTGAACTGATTTTTAAGCGGAAAATTCTTTTTGCTTTTTGATAGAGCAAATCCCGGCAGGCTGCGGTCTGCCGGGATTTGTCTTTTCACGGTTAAACACGTGACGACGCTCTGCACAGGAAGCGCTCAAACGATCCGTTTCCCGTCCAGCACTGCCTGCGTGAGGGTGTCGCCTTCATACACCAGCTTGAGGGAGAAATAAGGCCGTTCCTCATTCAGCAGCCGGAAGAAGATTTTGTCGCCCTCCCAGATGGGCAGTTCGGCCGCCTTATCCTTCGGCACCCATTCCAGCACGCCTTCCCTGCAGGCATCGCCCTGCACCATCTCGCCCGTCCATTCATCAGCGGTGTACAGGTGGATGAACTCGGTCATGTTGCCCCAAATAAAGGTCAGCAGACCCCGGGCGCGGAAGCGCTTCAGCGTCAGGCCGGTCTCCTCCTTCACTTCCCGCAGCAGACAGTCCTCCGGGCTTTCAAACCGCTCAAACTTTCCGCCTACACCGATCCATTTGTCGTGGTTATAGTCGTCCTGCTTTTTGATGCGGTGCAGCATCAGGTAGGCATCGTCCCGTTCCAGATAACACAGCGTGGTGCTGAAAATGGGAAATTCCGGGTTCATGAAGGCTCCTAGATTCATTGAGTTCTCCTTTTGATCTTGTTTTTGTGGAAAATGCCGTTTTTCGCTGCGGCCTCTCCCGTGAAAAAACACCCCCGGCAAAGCCCGCAGGCTTTGCCGGGGGTGCAAACCAAAAATAACTTTTTCCTCTGAATATGCCAGAGCAACGCGGCGGCAATTTAAAATCATTGCCCCTTCCGGCTTGCTCTTCCCTTGCCCGCATTGTTCAGCTTGCGCACAAGGTCGTTCTGATGCTTGCGCTGGCTGGGCGTGGGCTGCGGGTCTTTGGCCTCCTCAGCGCGGCGGCCGCTCTGGGCGGTGTCCGGATCGATGCGTTCCAGCGTCCACTCCTGATTGCCGCCGGCCACAAAGTTCCAGATCTGGGCCTGTGCGCCGTTGGAGGTGTTCATACCCACAAGGTCGATGTATTTATCCGCCAGCACATTGCGGATGCGGGTGCGCCCGCTGCGGGTGGGCTCCAGCGCCCAGCACTGACTCAGCCCGCTGGTGCGGTCCCACTGGTGCAGCCATGTGCCCTCCACCACACCGCCAAGGGCCAGATCCATCATCTTGCCGGTAAAGCGGTTGCAGATGCGCCAGCGGCCCTCGCCTGCATCCACGAACTGCCACTGCTGCCACGGATGGCCTGCATAGCTCCACAGCTGGATGGCCGCGCCGTTCTCGGTGTTGAAGTTCTTTACTTCCAGTACCTTTCCATTGGGGGCTTTGATGATATAAAATTCATTTTCCAGAATGACTGCCTGCGATGCCTTTGCCATAGAGCACGACTCCTTTCCAGTTTGGTAGCCCTATTATAGCGTATTTGTCCTTTGGCAGCAAGAATGCTTTTCCATAATCTTTTTACGTTTTATTGTGCATTTTGACATGATTCCCGCAACGATAACGTTTACGTGCAACAAAAGCGTTTCCTGCTGGTTTCTCTTTGCACTCCGGCCTTTGTTGTGATACAATAAAGGCACATGTTTTAAGGGAGGGAATTGCTATGACCAACGAAACCTTGGAAACCATCAAAAACCGCCGCAGCTGCCGTGCCTATAAGCCGGAGCAGATCACAAACGAAGAACTGGATGCCGTGCTGGAAGCCGGCACCTACGCCGCCAGCGCCATGGGCCGCCAGAGCGCAAAGATCGTGGTCGTGCAGGACGCTGCCGCTCGCGCCCAGCTCACCCGCATGAACGCCGCTGTCATGGGCAAGGACACCGACCCCATGTACGGCGCTCCCACCATTCTGGTGGTGCTGGCCGATGCTCACGCCGCAAATGCCGTACCCGACGGCAGCCTTGTCATGGGCAACCTGATGCTGGCTGCAGCTTCGCTGGGGCTGGGCAGCTGCTGGATCAACCGCGCAAAGGAAGAGTTTGAAACAGAAGAGGGCAAGGCCCTGCTCCGGCAGTGGGGCATCGAGGGCGATTGGGTCGGCATCGGCCACTGCATTCTGGGCTACCCTGCTGCAGACCCCAAGCCCGCAGCACCCCGCAAGCCGGATTATATCGTAAAAGTGTAAGGAGAACTATGAAGCCTGATTACAAGCTGGTCGCCAAGGCCAAATATATCCACGCCACCGCCGACCTTGCCAGTGAACTCTGGCATGAGGTGTACAAGCGCTATTACCCCGCAAAGCAGCTGGACACCCTTGTGGAAGAGCTGCAGAGCGCCGATGCCATTGAGGAGGACATCGACAACGATGTAAACTACTTCCTCGTGGTTCTGGGCGGCAAGACCATCGGCTACTTTGCGTGGAAGATGGAGAACACCGCCCTGCATCTGATGCACCTGTACCTCAGGCCCGAATACCGCGGCAAGGCACTGGGCCGGGACATCGTGCTCTCCTGCGAGCGGCTGGCCCGCGGCGAGGGCAAAGGCCGTGTGTGGTGCACCGTGCACGCCAAGGCCCTGCCGGTGCAACAGTTCTTCAAGGCCCTGCGCTACCGCAATTTAAAGCCCGCCGAGCAGGAAAACGGCACCGTCCCCCGGGACGAAGTGGTATTTGAGCACACGCTGGGCTAAAAAGCCGCAAATGCTATTGAAATTTCTCCCCGTTTGTACTACACTGGTGTAGTGTAATAAAGTGTCTGCCTGTGGGCGGCATCTGCAAAAAAGGAGAACAACATGGCAAAAGATCATCCTACCGGCCAGTCCGG
>ENA-OQJC01000319-OQJC01000319.1-human-gut-metagenome-genome-assembly--contig:-NODE-319-length-14918-cov-2.026097_pt1 | contig 14918 bp, 21 predicted proteins | sample MGYA00242600_ERZ504766 | MGnify/ENA primary metagenome ERZ504766 (study PRJEB26092, sample SAMD00036364) | human gut metagenome | host: Homo sapiens | study: EMG produced TPA metagenomics assembly of...
GTATCTCGAATACTGATTGTCTTTTTCTAAGTACCCTTCAAAAAGACGTTCTACTTTTTCTGCATCTCCGCCTTTCAGTGCATCACAGAGCTGTTTTAACGTATCTCCGTCTTTGCAACACCTTCCTTAAAATATTCCATGATCTGCGTTTTAAAAATATCCCGTACTTCCAGATTCGGAATTGCAAGTTTGTAATGACTGGCATCCAGTCGCTGCCTTTGTGTTAGATATCCGGTCATAAATAAAAGACTCCAGATATTTTCCACAGACTGATACATTTCCTGATAAGTAAGTTCCTGCCGAATCTCTTTGACAATTTCTTCTCCCGCCAGCAAAACGTTCAAATCTCGCGCTTTGTTGTAATATTTCCTGACATTTGAATGATTTTCTTGACTGCCTCATTACTACTGGTATGAACCCAATAATTTTCAGGAAAAGCCGCAGCATTCTCTTTTATTTTATCACAATGATTCAATACATCCCATGGACAATAGACATCTGTACTACCAAACCGATATCCATCATACCAGTTTCTCATTTCTTCATAATGATCTTCCCGATCATAATACCGCAGCATTTCTTTGACATCCTCATCCGTAAATCCAAAGTACTCATCAAAACGCTCATCTGTAATCGACAACACTTTCAGGTTGTTCAGTCCCGTAAAGATACTTTCCTTCGATATTCGCATACACCCGGTCATTACTGCAAATTTCAGGCTGTTATTGGTCTTCAACGTCTGTTCCAGTAAATTACGGATAAGAAAAACCATCTTGTCATAATATCCGTTTTCAAACGCTTTCGCCAATGGAACATCATATTCATCGATCAAAAGGATTACTTTTGTTTCATAGTGTTTCTCCAAAAGTTCTGACAAATTTTTTTAAGCTTCCAAAAAAAGCGTAGCCTCACTCATATTTTCATCAAGAATCGCTCGATATTCTTTCTTCTCGTCCTCGTCCAGTTTATCACTCATTTTAAGGAATCCTGCCTTTTCCACTGCTCCCTTTATGGTCTTGACAGTTAACTCAAATGCAGCCTCATAAGAAGCAGCATTGATGCCTTTTAGTGAGATGGAAATAACTGGATGCTTTCCCATATATTCTTCACATAACTTTTTATCTTTCGAAATCTTCAATCCATCAAAAATACTCTTGTCGCCCTCTACAGAAAAAAGTGTTCCAGCATACTCATATTCAGAGATTTACCAAAACGTCTTGGTCTGGTAAATAAATTTACCATTCCCCAGTTGCGGAGCAGTTCAGAGATCAATCCTGTCTTGTCTACATAATAAAAATCATCTTTGATGATCTGTTCAAAATTTTCTATTCCTATCGGGAGTTTTCTTTTCTCTCTGCACATTCTCTTCCTACCTCCTGACAACTATATTATAACAAATGTTTGCCGAAAATCCTATACTTCAGTCTGTACAATTCGGGTAAATTGTTTCTTGCTATTTTCATAATTCAAAATTCCACAACTCTTCATATGGATTTGTTTTTGCAAAACCGATCCGCACGACCCGGCTGCTGAACACTCCAAACTGCTCCTGCAATACCTGAAACGCTGCAAGCATCTCTTCTTTAGAAAGTTTCTTTCCAATCGTTGCGTGGGGAACCCATTGCATCGGACGATAACATTTGTGTACCTTGACATCCGCTGTTTTCAATAACTCCTTATAAACCTTCTCTGACAGTTCTTGCAGGTAAGTATTTAAAACCGGTGAAAGATACAGCACATTCGGGAAAAAACGCTCCCACTGAACACCAGATAATCTCCCCGCTTTGAAACATATCTCTCGTTTCTTCAAACAGTGAGATTACCTGATCTTCGCTTCGCGTTTCAAATGCAGAAATCGTCAAATGCGGAGGTACATTTTTCTCGATCATAAATGGATTTCCGCTTCTTTTTGCAACCTGAGTGATGTATCCCTGCATTCGACTGGTCGTTTTTCATCAAAATAAATCGATACTAAATACATTTACACTGCCTCTCTTCTGATTTTCCATCCTTTTCATATAAAAAGTGTCCGCTCCCACACAGGTCATTCGGACACTTTAATTTTTCTTCTATATCGTTTAGTACAGCTTCGCTCCGACTTTCTTCGGCTCATACCCCGCTTCTTTTAACGCACTCAAGATCTTCTGCTTATGCTCGGTTCCGAATGCCTCCATCGTGATACGCAGTTCCACAGCCGCATTCCGGTTGGTGCTGACAAACTGATTATGTTCCAGTTTGATGACATTTCCTTTTTCGTTTGCAATGATCGATGCCACTCTGACCAGTTCGCCCGGCTTGTCCGGAAGAAGCACTGCAACCGAGAAAATACGGTCTCTCTGGATCAGTCCATGCTGTACGATAGAAGACATGGTGATCACATCCATATTTCCGCCGCTCAATACGCAGACCGCTTTTTTGCCTTTCAAATCCAGCTGTTTCAATGCAGCCACGGACAGAAGTCCGGAATTTTCTACAATCATCTTATGGTTTTCCACCATATCCAGAAATGCTCCGACTAATTCATCGTCATCCACCAGAAGAATCTGATCTACATATTTCTGCACATATGGCAGATTCTGTTTTCCGACCGCTTTTACCGCAGTACCGTCCGCAATCGTGTTGGCACTTGGAAGTTCCACCACTTCTCCGGCCTTTAACGCCGCAGTCATGCTCGCTGCTTCTCTCGGCTCCACACCGATCACCTGAATCTTTGGATTGAGCATCTTGGCAAGTGTCGCCACTCCTGTGATCAGTCCGCCGCCGCCGATCGGAACCAGAATATAGTCCACCGTCGGGAGCTCCTGAATGATCTCCATGGCGATCGATCCCTGTCCGGTTGCCACATCCAGGTCATCAAAAGGATGGACAAACGTATAACCATGTTCTTCCGCAAGCTTGTATGCATACGCACAGGCATCATCGTAGACGTCTCCATAGAGGATCACTTCCGCGCCATAGCTTTTGGTACGGTTTACCTTAATCAGAGGAGTTCCGATCGGCATTACGATCGTTGCCCTGCAGCCATAACGTTTTGCCGCATACGCAACGCCCTGCGCATGATTTCCCGCAGATGCCGTGATCAGTCCTTTACTTCTGTCTTCTTCTGACAATGTGCTGATCTTGTAGTAGGCTCCGCGCAGCTTATACGCTCCCGTATGCTGCATATTTTCCGGCTTCAGATAAATTCTGGCCCCTGTCTGAGCACTCAGATATTCGCTGTACACCAGCTTTGTCGGAGTCGTCACCTGTTTTACTACTTCACTTGCTTCTTCAAATTTCTCCAAAGTCAACATCTTCCATCCCTCTTTCTGTCGTTTTGACATATTTTTATTCTTCTGTTTCTTCCGTCTTGGAATCACTGTAAAACAACGCATTAACAAATTCATCTGCATCAAACTTCTGCAGATCATCAATAGATTCTCCAACCCCGATATATTTGACCGGAATTCCAAGTTCTGACTGGATCGCCACTGCGATTCCGCCTTTGGCTGTTCCATCCATCTTCGTCAGGATCACCCCTGTGATATCTGCAACCTCATTGAACTCTCTTGCCTGAGCCAGTGCATTCTGTCCGGTGGTCGCATCCAAAACAACCAGCGTCTCTCTGTACGCTTCCGGATATTCCCGGTCAATCACGCGGTTGATCTTTTTTAGTTCTTCCATCAAGTTCTTTTTATTGTGAAGGCGTCCTGCTGTATCGCACAATAAAATATCCGCTTTTCTTGCGCGCGCCGCTGCCACTGCATCAAATACAACAGAAGCCGGATCTGCACCTTCCTGGCCGCCGATCATCTCTACTTCTGCACGGTTGGCCCATTTCTTTTAACTGCTCTCCAGCAGCTGCACGAAATGTATCTGCAGCTGCCAGAATGACTCTTTTATGCTGCTCTCTGAATTTCCCTGCCAGTTTTCCAATAGTGGTCGTCTTTCCCACTCCGTTGACTCCGATCACAAATACAACAGACTGTCTCTCCTCAAATTCGTAAGCAGTCTCTCCCACATCCATCTGCTCTTTGATGCTGTCGATCAGAAGCTGTCTGCAGGCAGCCGGTTCTTTGATATGCTGCTCTTTCACTTTCCGGCGCAGATCCTCTATGATCTCCGTCGTAGTATGCACTCCCAGATCTCCCATGATCAGAGTCTCTTCCAGCTCCTCATAAAAGTCCTCATCAATTTTGGAAAATCCGTGAAAAATACTGTCCATTCCGGATACGATATTATCTCTTGTCTTTGTCAGACCTGAGACAAGTCTTCTAAAAAACCCTTTCTTCTCTTCCATATGCTCTCCTTCCTTTTTTCTGACATCAGGTCAGATCTTCCTCCAGCAGATCTACAGATACCAGTGTGGAAATTCCTTTTTCCTGCATGGTGATTCCATAGAGCCTGTCTGCTGCCGTCATCGTTCCTCTTCTGTGAGTGATGACGATAAATTGAGTATGTTTTGTCAGCTTGTGCAGATACTGCGCAAACCGGTCTACATTACTGTCATCCAGTGCCGCCTCGATCTCATCCAGAAGACAGAACGGAGACGGTTTCAGATTCTGGATCGCAAATAACAGCGAAATGGCTGTCAATGCTTTTTCTCCACCGGAAAGTTGCATCATATTCTGCTAGTTTTTTTCCAGGCGGCTGCGCAATGATCCGAATTCCTGCCTCCAGGATATCCTCGTCTTCCATCAGTTCCAGCGTTCCCTTTCCACCGCCGAACAGTTGCTTGAAGACCGCATCAAACTCTTTTGATATTCTTGCAAACTGTTCCTCAAACTGAGCACGCATTGCCGCGTCCAGCTCTGCAACAATCTGGATCAGCGTTTCTTTTGCCTCGACCAGATCCTCATGCTGTTCTTTTAAAAATTCATAACGCTCGGCAACCTGCTTATAATCCTCAATCGCATTGACATTGACGTTTCCAAGCTTACGGATCTCTCCTTTTAAAAACAGAATCTGTTTTTTCATAAATGCACGGTCTGTCAGTGTCTCATCCCGCAGCTTCAAAGCGCCATTGTAGGTAATCTCATACTCTTCCCACATATAGTTCATTTGTTTTTCGGACGCTTCCTCGCAATCCTCTTTCTGGCTTTCAAGTCTGAATAACTCTTTATCCAGCTCTGCCATATGACCGGACAGCGCTTCTCTTTGTTCCAGAAATGCCTTATGCTTCTGATTCAGCGCTTCTCTGTTTTCGGTCTGTGCCGTGATTTCTGTCTCAATTTCAGAAAATATCTCTGTGGATTCTTCGATTGTTTTTTTCAGCTCCTGAATCTTCTCTTCTCTCTGACTGATTTCTTCCGCTGTATTTCCTTTATTCTGATCCAGCTCTCCGGCTTCTTTCTCTAAACGAAGCATCTCCTGATCGATACGTGCAATATTCTCCTTGATAAAAAGATCCTGTTGCTGCAAACCTGCCAGCGATAAATGTACCTTTTCAGACTGTTTCAGCTGTGCAGCTTCTGCCTCGCGGTGAATTTCCAACTGCTTCTGCAATTCTTCGATTTTCTGATTCAGTGCAACTTCCAATTTTTTTTGACGCTTCCAGTTCAACCTGAATCGACTCCCCGTTTTCACGGATCTCCCGCAGCGATATTTCCAGTTCTTCCTGTTCTTTTGCATAGCTTTCACAACGTTGTCTGGATTCCGCCTGCTGCCTTTGCACCTGTTCCACATTCATCCGTGCCGTGTTCTGACGGACAGATGCTTCTGTGATCTTCTGCTGGATCTCGTCGATCCCGGCATAACACTCTGCTCTCTGTGTCTTGATCGCACTGATCGAGTGCTCCATCTCTTCCATGTCACGCTTTAACAACTTTACTGTTTTTTCAAACTCCTCGATCTCGCGGCGTCTGCTTAACAGATTGCTGGAGTTCTTAAACGCACCTCCGGTCATGGAACCTCCCGGATTGATCAGCTCTCCTTCCAGAGTAACCAGTCGGAGAGATTGCTTATATTTTCTTGCGATCCGGATTCCACAGTCAATATTCTCCACCACAATAGTCCGGCCGAGAAGCTGTTTGGCCAGGCCGAGAAAACGCTCTTCCACATGCACCAGGGTATGGGCAAGTCCGATCACGCCTGTTTCTTTTAGTGCATCTATCTGCCGCAGCTCTGCGCCGCCCTGCATACTTGTCAGAGGCAGAAATGTCGCGCGTCCGTACTTATTCTGCTTCAAATATGCGATCATCCGCTTTGCAGTCTCTTCATCGTCCGTCACAATATTCTGGATACTGCCTCCAAGCGCTGTCTCTACTGCAATTTCATATTCTTTTTCTACCTTGATGATGTCCGCCACAACACCGATCAGACCTTTTTCCCGGTCCTTGCAGCTCATAACACGACGGATGCTGTTTCCGTATCCGTCATATCGTTCTGTAATATTCTTCAGCGACTCCAGTCTGGAGGATTCTCTGTGATATGCAGTCTGACCGATCCGCTAATTTTTCCTGCTTCTCATCCAATTGGCGCTGAAACTCTGCGATGTTCTGTTCATTGACAGAAATCAGATCCTGAAACGCTTGAATCTCCGCCGTGATCTCTTCGAATCCCCGTCTTTGCTGCTCTAATTCCCGTCCATACTGCTCTGCCTCACTGGACACTTCCAGAATCTCTCTGTGGATCTGAGCCCTTCTGGTCGTGATCTGCTGCTGTGTGGTATCAAAATGCTGGATCTTCGCCTGCGTCGATGCCCGATTGCTCAAAAGCCGCATAATCTCTTCTTTGCTCTGCTCGATTTCCATCGTCTCTTCTGCAATCTGTGACTGCACCTGGATCAGCTGCTCTTTTGCATCCGTATCCTGATTGGATATCCGCTCCAGCTGTCCGTGGATCGCTTCGCTGTCCTTTACAAATCCGGCTTTCTGCTCCTTCTTGGCATCCCATCCTGCTGGATCGTACGGCGCGATTCGCATAATGTTCTTCATTGATCCTGGCTGTATTGATCTGCTCTTTTAAAACATTTGATCTGTCCTTCCAGGCTGCTGCTTCAAAAGCGTTGTCGCATTCAGCTGGTTCTTCGATTTTTCGATCGCTGCATCAATCTCTTCCACCTGTGTCTCCACAGCCTGATATTGTTCTTTTGTTTCTTCATAGCGACTCTTTGCCGCTTCCATCTCATCAGAGGTAATCCGGACTTTTTCTTCCAGCCTCTGAAGCTGATCCTTTAAACGCTCTGTCTCCAAAAGAAACATATGAATATCATAAACCTTCAGCTCTTCCTTCTTCTTCAGGTATTCTTTTGCCACTGCAGACTGCTTTTCCAACGGTCCGATCTGTTTCTCAAGCTCTGAGAGAATATCACTGACCCGGGTCAGATTGTTCTGTTCTTCTTCCAGTTTTTTCAGGGAAAGCGTTTTGCGGCGCTTGAATTTTACAATTCCGGCTGCCTCATCAAACAATTCTCTTCTCTCTTCCGGTTTTCCGCTCAGAATCTTATCGATCTGTCCCTGCCCGATGATCGAATATCCTTCTTTTCCGATTCCGGTATCATAAAACATCTCATTGATATCTTTGAGTCTGCATCCGGTTCCGTTGATCAGATACTCACTCTCACCGGAGCGGTATAGTTTTCTTGTCACTGTCACTTCCGAATAATCCACAGGGAGCTGATGATCTGAATTGTCCAGTGTGATGGCTACCGAAGCATAACTCAACGGCTTTCTGTTTTCCGTTCCGGAAAAAATGACATCCTGCATGGAACCGCCTCGAAGCTGCTTTGCTCTCTGCTCTCCCAGCACCCAGCGGACTGCATCTGCCACATTGCTCTTTCCACTTCCGTTTGGGCCCACGATTCCCGTAATTCCATTGTGAAACTCAAATTTGATCCGATTGGCGAAAGATTTAAATCCCTGTACCTCAATACATTTTAAATACATAAAACACCCGCTTTAGTTTTGTTTTTCAGCTTTAGAATTGCCTTGTAAGCGGCTTCCTGTTCCGCTGCTTTTTTCGTCCGTCCGCTTCCTGTTCCATAGACAGTCTCCCCGATCTTCACTTCCACAGTGAAAGATTTGTTGTGATCCGGACCTTCTTCTTTAATCAGGTGATAAGAGATTCCCTCTTCCATATCAGCCTGTACGATCTCCTGCAAAATAGTCTTGCTATCATAAAAGAGTTTTTTGTTCTCCAGATCTGTCAGGATAAACCGATGAATGAACTCTTTTGCATTAGTAAAACCACCGTCCAGATAAATCGCGCCGATCAGAGCCTCCATCGCATCCGATGTCACAGACGGCCGCTGACGTCCTCCTGTTGCTTCTTCTCCCTTTCCGAGAAGCAGATAACTGCCCAGTTCGATCTCCCGCGCACAAAACGCCAGAGAAGGCTCACACACCATACTCGCTCTTGTTTTTGTCAGCTTTCCTTCCGATACTTTCGGTGATTCAAGAAATAAAAATTCACTGGACACCAGCTCTAAAACTGCATCCCCTAAAAATTCCAGTCTCTCATTGCAATGATATTTTTCCAGATGCTTTTCATTTGTATAAGAACTGTGCATCATCGCCTGCTCCAGCAATGAAAAATCCTGAAACTCATATCCTATCTTTTTTTCCTAGTCTCTTTTAAATTTTTCTTTCATATTTTTCCCTTTATCTAAAACTTTTTGTTCCGGCCTGAATAATACAGTTTGGGTGCGCGACAGAATCACGCACCCAAACCGATTGCCAGAGACAAAAATCTCTTCTTGCCTTTTATTCTACTACTTTTTTAATCTGGTCTACTGCATCCTGCACTGTTGAAATCTTTTCAGCCTCATCGTTGTCGATCTCAATGTCGAATTCTTCTTCAATTCCCATGATAATCTGGAAAATATCCAGTGAGTCAGCTCCTAAATCATCCACAAATGTAGTCTCCGGATGAATGTCATCCTTAGAAACGTTCAGCACGTCTGCGATAATATCCTGTAATTTTTCTAAATTCCATAGTTTTCTTTCCTTTTCTTTTGTTCCCATTAATCTTCTTTTTTTTCTTTCCTGTGCGGACTGGATCGATTCGCGGATCTTCTCGTTGATCTGCTGATTTTTAAATGTCACACACTGGATGATTGAATTACATACTTCTTTTGAAGTAGAACTTCCGTGAGTCTTGACTACCAGCCCATTCAACCCCAGAAGAGGAGCTCCTCCATACTCGCTGGCATCAAAATCCTTTAATGTAGCTTTCAGTGCCGGCTTCACAAGAAGCGCACCGATCTTACTGCGCAGAGACGTCATCATGCCGGCTTTGATCTTCTTCGTCAGAGCTCCGCCGACACCTTCATACAGCTTCAGGATCACATTCCCTACAAACGCTTCCGAAACGATCACATCCGCAGCTCCGTACGGAATATCTCTCGCTTCTACGCTGCCGATAAAGTTAATATCCCTGCAGTTTTTTAAAAGCGGAAATGTCTCTTTTACAAGCGCGTTTCCCTTTTCCTCTTCCGCACCGATATTCACGATTCCAACTGTGGGATTCTTCTTTCCTACCACATGTTCCATGTAAATCGATCCCATCTTCGCAAACTGCACCAGATGAGACGGTCTTGCATCTACATCGCTCCGCAGTCAATCAGGAGAGATACTCCCTTCATCGTTGGGATCAGCGGTGCAAGCGGAGGTCTCTCCACGCCCTTAATCCTTCCTACGATCACCTGTCCGCCGACAAGAATCGCCCCGGAACTTCCTGCAGATCAAATGCATCTGCTTCGCCCTTTTTCACCAGATTCATCGCTACTACGATAGAAGAATCGTTTTTTCTCCGAATCGCCATGACCGGCGGCTCTGCCGTTTCGATCACTTCCGATGCCGGAATGATCTCAATCCGGTCTTTGGGATAAGTATATTCTGATAACGCCTTTTTCAGCAGTGCTTCCTGCCCTGTAAGCAGAATCTTAATATCATCTCTTTTATTAACAGCTTCTATCGCACCTTTTACCATCTCTGCGGGAGCATGATCGCCTCCCATGGCATCCAGTGCAACTCTTGTAATATCAGACATTTCTCTTCCTCCTAACGCTACTGCATACATTCTACTAAACATCATCCCAAAAATCAATATAAAAGGCTGATTTTAAGATACGAAAAATGGGGACTTTTTTGCAAAGTCCCCATTCCTTAATATCATTTTCAATTAGTCAACTGAAACGATTTCACGTTTGTTGTATGCTCCGCATGCTTTACATACTCTGTGAGGCATCATAAGCTCGCCACATTTGCTGCATTTTACCAGGTTTGGAGCACTCATCTTCCAGTTTGCTCTTCTCTTATCTCTTCTTGCTTTAGAAGATTTGTTCTTTGGACAGATAGACATAGGTTACACCTCCTTAAAATTCTTAAACAAATCACGGACAACTGACATTCTTGGGTCAAGAGCTGTATCTTCACAGTTACAGGTACCCATATTTAGGTTCTGACCACAAACGTTGCAAATGCCCTTACAGTCTTCACTGCATAGAACTTTCGTCGGCCATCCTATCAATATCTCATTATAGAGCATTTTGTCCACGTCAAGATGATATCCGCTTATGAAGTTTGATTCATCTAATCCTTCTCCCACGATCAGCATCCGAAACATTCAAATCAACATGCTTCGTAAAGTTCAGGTCAAACTCCTGCTTCACATCTTCAAGACATCTGTCACATGGAATCAGAATACATAACTCTGTATCCACATGAATAAGAAGCTCTCTGCCTTTCACATGCTCTGCAACAACATGAACCGGTTCTTTACTCACAATCGGAAATGTACCTGTTCTGGACTGAAACGTATCCATCTCCAACTGCACCGTCTCATCAACTGTCTTATGCTGTTCTGACAAAACGTCTGATAGGTTAATTAACATAATCATTACTCCTATTCATACCTAAACTATTATATCATGTTAATCCTATTTGTCAACAAGATTTTTATATTTTATTCACCGGCTTCTGTAAACAGTATCCTCCGCTGAAAAGGGCTGTCCGCTTTTGCGGGCAACCCTGCTGACTTTTTAAAATTTTCAGAAGCTTATTTGCGCACCAGTTCCAGTGTCTCGCGTGCAATCGCAAGCTCTTCATTTGTAGGAATCACAAACACTTTTACTTTGGATCCCGGCATTGAGAGCTCTGTTTCTTTTCCTCTGAGTCCTTTGTTTAATTCTGTATTGAATTCGATTCCAAGGTAACCCAGGTAGCTGCATACCTGTTCTCTTACGATATCATCATTTTCACCGATTCCTGCTGTAAATACAATGTCATCTACACCATTCATAACAGCTACGTATGCACCGATATATTTTGCAACTCTGTATGAGAATACTTCCATTGCGATCTGCGCTTTCTTATCGCCTGCCAGAGAGGCATCTGTCAGATCACGGAAATCGCTGGAAAGTCCGCCGGACAGTCCGTATACTCCAGAATCCTTATTCAAGATCTTCATAACGCCGTCAACATCCAGATCCAGCTTGTGTGCCAAAAATTCCATGATCGCAGGATCGATATCTCCACAGCGTGTTCCCATTACAAGTCCTTCCAATGGAGTCAGTCCCATGGATGTATCTACGGATTTACCGTTTAAAACAGCTGTTACGCTAGATCCGTTTCCAAGGTGGCATACGATCGTCTTTGTCTCATCATATGCTTTTCCTAACAACTCAGCTGCTCTCTTAGAAACAAAGCTGTGGCTTGTTCCGTGGAAACCGTAACGTCTTACTTTGTATTTCTCATAGTATTCATATGGAAGTCCGTACATGTATGCTTTTGGAGGCATTGTCTGATGGAATGCGGTATCAAACACTGCTACCATCGGTGTGTTCGGCATCAGATTTTCACATGCTGCAACTCCGATCAGGTTTGCAGGATTGTGAAGTGGTGCAAGATCATTGCACTCTTCTACCGCTTTTTTCACTTCATCTGTGATCACTACAGAAGAAGCAAATTTTTCTCCACCGTGTACCATACGATGTCCCACTGCTCCGATCTCATCCAGGCTGTTTACAACACCTGTCTCAGGATTTGTCAGAGCCTCGATCACAAACTGGATCGCCTCTGTGTGAGTCGGCATTGCTTTTTCTGATTTTTCTTTTTCTCCACCTTCCGGCTGATAAGTCAGACGTCCGTCAATTCCGATTCTTTCACAAATTCCTTTTGCCAGAACCTCCTCAGATTCTGCATTGATCAGCTGGAATTTCAAAGAAGAACTTCCACAGTTGATTACTAATACGTTCATTTTTTCCTCCTGAAAATTTTGTCATTTTATTCATTCTGATTTTAAGTTTTCTAAACAATTACTGTGCCTGAGCCTGTACTGCTGTAATCGCTACTACACCTTCGATATCCTCTGCGCTGCATCCGCGGGACAGATCGTTGACTGGTGCTGCAATTCCCTGTGTCAGAGGACCATATGCTTCTGCTTTTGCAAGTCTCTGTACAAGCTTGTATCCGATATTTCCTGCATCCAGATCAGGGAAGATCAGAACATTTGCATGTCCTGCAACCGGGCTTCCAGGTGCTTTGGACTCTCCTACTGCCGGAACGATCGCTGCGTCAAGCTGCAGTTCTCCATCCAGTTTCAGTTCCGGTGCCATCTCTTTTGCAAGTCTTGTAGCCTCTACAACTTTATCAACATCGGCATGTTTTGCACTTCCTTTTGTAGAATGTGAAAGCATTGCCACAACCGGCTCTTTTCCTGTCAGAGTTCTGAAAGATTCTGCAGAAGAAAGTGCGATATTTGCAAGCTTTTCAGGATCCGGATTCTGCTCCAGTCCGGAATCTCCAAAAATAAATGTACCGTCTGCACCCATATCGCAATCCGGCACTACCATTACAAAGAATGCGGATACTAATTTTGTTCCCGGTTTTGTCTTCAGGATCTGCAGACACGGACGAAGTGTATCTGCTGTAGAATGACATGCTCCGGATACCATACCGTCAGCATCTCCCATCTTCACCATCATAACACCGTAGTACAGATAGTTTGTCAGAAGAATCTCTCTTGCCTGCTCTTCTGTCATCCTTTTTCTGTCTGAGTTCTACCAGTTTTGCAATATAGCTCTCTGTCTTGTCGCTTGTAGCAGGATCTACGATCACAGCTCCTGTGAGATCAAATCCGGCTCCGTTCTTTTCGATCTCTTCCTTGCTTCCTACAAGGATCAGGTCGGCAGTCCCCTCTCTTAAAACTGCCTCTGCAGCCTGGTAAGTTCTTACGTCTTCTGTCTCAGGAAGAACGATTGTCTTTTTGTCAGCTTTTGCTCTTGCTTTAATTTCATCAATAAACGCCATTGTTTAAAGCCCCTTTCATTTGTTTCACTTGCTTTATTATAACGCAAATAAATTTTGTATACAAGTAGCTCTTATGTGCATTTTTAAGTACAATTTTCTCTATTTCTCTATGCTTTTCAGTAATATCGTCAAACATTTAACGAGTATTTTACTTATTTTTTCAGGACTTTTCCGTTTTTCAAGAAAAACGGAGCTTTTTAGAGTCCACTCCAAAAAGCTCCGTTATACATCGTCTTTTTTCTGTCAATATATCTCAGATATGGAAAACGCAGTTACGATCCGGAAATATACCAGAATCGTACAGGTGTCCAGAATCGTGGTGATCAAAGGCGCCGCCATGATCGCCGGATCCAGCCCGATCTTCTTTGCAGCCAGAGGCAAAACACAACCGATCGTCTTTGCCATAACAACAACAGCAATCATCGTAATTCCAATCGCCACTGCCAGCATCACATCCTGATCGTACATAATATAGATGCGAAGCCCATTGACCATCGCCAGGATCAGACTCACTACAAGTGCAATCCGCACCTCTTTGAAGATTACCCGGAAAATGTCCTTGAACTCGATCTCGCCTACTGCGATCCCGCGAATCACAAGTGTAGAGCTCTGCGAACCGCAGTTTCCTCCCGTTCCCATCAGCATCGGGATAAATGTGATCAGAACCGGCATCACCGCCATCGCGCTCTCATATCGCCCCAATATCTCTCCTGTCACAGTCGCTGATAACATCAGAAGCATTAACCAGAGACTTCTGTTCTTTGCATGTCGAAATACCGAGGTTCCGAAATAAGAGCCTTCACTCGGACTGACACCGGCCATGATACTGATATCTTCTGTCGCCTCATCCTGCAAAACGAACATAGCGTCGTCTACTGTTACGATCCCGACCATACACATCTCATGGTCAATAATCGGAATCGCGATCAGTCCGTACTTCCGGATCGTCTCTGCCACTTCCTCCTGATCATCCAGCGTCTTTGCATAAATGACATTCTCATCCATGATCTCTTCAATCTTTCTGGATTCACCGGATGTTAAAATGTCCTTCACATCCACAACACCGATCAGCTTTTTCTTTTCTGTCACATAACAGGTATAGATTGTCTCTTTATTAATACCAACCTGACGGATCTTCAAAATGGCATCTGCCACAGTCATCTCTTTGTTCAGACTGATATAATCGATATTCATAATACTTCCGGCACTGTCTTCCGGATAATTCAAAAGCGCATTGATCTTCTGCCGCGTCTCTTCGTCTGTCGCCATCAACAGTCTGTCCACCACATTAGCAGGCATCTCTTCCAGAACATCTACTGTATCATCCACATACATCTCTTCCATGACTTCTTCCAGCTCGGAATCCGTCAGCGCATTGATCAGTACCTCTCGAGTATCACTGGTCATGTCTGTAAACACTTCTGCAGCCTCTTCTTTTGCAAGCAGTCTAAAGAGCAGGATCATCTGGCGTTTATCGATCTTTCCATATTCCAGTCCATCCTCCAGCATTTCCACAATATCTACAGGGTGCATGTTTTCCATTTCATCTTTTAATTCTTTAAACTCCCGCTTTTCCAGCATTGATAACAATACATCGTATTCCATAATCACATCCACCTTTTTTGATTTGTTCTTGCCGTCCTTTTATAGTATAATAGGTAATAAAATGATATACAAGGAGATTTTTTA